>Ga0116231_10001404_pt1 | contig 49049 bp, 44 predicted proteins | sample S1TSphgellanicum_2_FD_89695 | JGI IMG/M metagenome (GOLD analysis project Ga0116231, IMG submission 89695) | Host-associated microbial communities from peat moss isolated from Minnesota, USA - S1T2_Fd - Sphagnum magellanicum MG | ecosystem: Host-associated > Plants > Peat moss > Unclassified...
AAAATAAAAAAAAAAAAAAAAAAAAAAAAAACACACACACACAGATAAAAAAGAAAAACTTCTGCCAGAGGAATGGTAATAGGATAGTACTACTACACTAACGACAGAAAAAAATTGTATGGGTGCTCACTCACTTGTTGGCTTCGAGTTGTTTTCATCTTTTGTTTCAGCTCTCACTAACCCTCCTCTAGATCTCCTCCAGGAACTGCTGCTCCTCTTCAATCGTGGAAATCCATTCTTATTCAACTTTAAAGTCTCTCTCAACATCTGTGATCACACCAAGACTCACACATTGTTCTAGTAGTTAGTCCACATACTACTAGTCCTGGGGTAGTCCATGAAGGTTAGAGACAATCAATCTCTAATGGATTCAAACAGCTTGAATTCATCATCATTGGGTTGGCATGGTGGTAAAAATTTACACCATTTTGACTCCAAAATGCACTAACTGCCCTCTTGTTTGGTTTGTGCAGTTTGACACGCTGTAAAATCATGCTCTCCAAAAACAGCAAGATCACCCAGCAATTCTACAAAAACATAATGGGTTTTCATATGACCTTTCATTGCTCCTTTTAGTCCACTTACAGGGCACAACAGACAGATCTTCTTCTCAGGTCTACCTGAGCTAACCATTGGTGCAAAATCCATGATACCCATTGTGTGATCCACAATGCCCATTGTGGAAATCATGAAAACCATTATGTTACCGAATGTGCTGGGTACAGGCCATTGTGCCCAGTGAGGAGGGGGAGACCCAGTACCATTATGTCATGGAGTTGCCAGGTACAGGCAATTGTAGCCCATACCTGGCACATTCCATAATATAGAAAACCCAATAAAGAAGCAACAGCCAAGTTAAAAGCTGGCTGCAAAATGCATGTGGGGCACTTGCTTGTTAAACCTCATATTCCCAAGTAATTGGTTTTGTCCTGACTCATAACATGGCAAGGCAATTTTCTACAGTTGAGTGAAGATCAAACCCTATTGCCAGCTTGAATTCATACAGTAATAAAAGCTCATGGCCAATTCAGCACTGTGCAATGTGAAGCAGAAATGGAAAGAAAATCAATGCAGAGAGAGTTCTAAATACACAGAGTTCTGAACCAACATAACCCAACACTATTGCTTCAGTTTTAAATAGTGATATAAAACTCATGGCCAATTTTGGCATCATGCACTATTGTGAAGCAGAATGGAGAATAAGTAAATAAAACCCCCAAAAAGAAAAAAGCCAATACACAGAGAGTTTCAGACCAACATAAACCCTAGAAAAGCAACTGTTCCATTCAGGGAATCCAAAGACAAAGAGGAAGCGAGCCATTTGTGTTTGTTACCTTGGAATTCAAAGGGAATAATAGTGCTGTTACTGCTGTGTTGTTGTTGTTGTGTATTGTTGGATGATGATTCTGAATGACAAAGCATTGTCTGTGCTGCTGCAACTGATGAGCACAAGTAGCAGCTGACTGCAGCAGCGCCATTGTTGATAAAGCCATTTGCCTCTTCTACTACCCCACCCAAAACCCCATTTCTCCATAAAAACTTACAACTCCTCGTTAAGTTCAGAAATCAAACAAAAACGCCCACAAAACACGCACACGCACACGCACGCACCGGAGAGAATGAATTCATTCTACCACAATACTTTTTTAGGGTTTACAAATTCAACCAAATTTTCAACTGTGCTTTGTTTTTCTTGTCTTCCATATCAATCCAGAAAGTGAAGAAGAAGAAGAAGAAGAAGAGCACCCAATTTACCTGAATGAAAACCACCCAACAAGCTCAAATCTTCCTTCTTCTCCCTCACTTGAGGGATTTGGGGATTTGGGTACTGAATTTTTTGTTTGGCAACTTTGAGAAGAATGGCAAGATTATTTGAAGTGGGATTTTGCATGAGGAGGTTTCTTGACGATGCTGATGATGATGAACAACATGATGATGATGATGGGGAGTTGTAACTTTTTGGGTGGCATATTCACCAATGCATGCATTGGTGGAAGCTTGTAAGGATATAACGTGTCAATCTCTCCTTTGTCCACAAGATAGGGAAAGGAAAAAAAACACACACACACACACACACACTGGATGCCTGGTATGACTCAGTTGTGGATGAACAACCCACTAGGCTACTTGCTACCCATACTCTTAGAGCATCCCCAGAAATGCTCAACATGTGATGACCCCGCAATAATATTTCTCACATCCAAGTTTAGTTATTTACCATTTTTCCAAACCCCCACCAGAGTGACTGCAAATAGTTGGAGAGAGTGCAAATAGCTGGAGAGAGTACTAATAGCAAACCACCTGGGCCAATCATCAGTCTGATTTGCCAATCAGAAACAGGGAGCACCAGTCAAATCATATTTGTTACACGCTTCTCTCACTGCTGGTGGTAGGCTTTGTGTGCTTTTTACCCTTGTTACCAGCCTCCTCTGCAAACTGTTCAAAAATGCTAAAACACAGGGAGCACCAGTCAAAGCATATTTGTTATACACTCTTTCTTTCTCTCACTGCTGCTGCTGGTAGGCTTTGTTGTTGCTATACCTTTTTTAACCAGCCTCTGCAAACTGTGCAAAAATGCTGGGCCAAAACCATTTTGCTCAGCCAAACCGGTTTGGCATGTTTTGACTTTTCTTCATCCAAGTTTAAAATGACATTCATTGCATGCAATTTGACTTCAATTCTTCAATTTGATAAAAATACATTGAATGAAAAATCAAATTTTTATTGAATTGAATCCAATTCAAATTCAATTGAAGAGAAATGGGATACAAATTAGTATATAAAAGGTATTGAAAATATGTTGATGACTATGATATTGATTGAAAAAAGCAAGCAACCATTCATAAAACCACAAATTTGGAAAGACACTACTACTTTTTCATCTCTCTTTTATTTGAGAATTGGATAAACAGAATCCACAATTTGGAACTGTCCAAAGGACAACTTATGAAACCAGAAGTTGTCCACCAAAACCAGTTCAAATGAATCATTGTTAGTGTTATCATATTTATTGCATATACAAAGATTTTTTCTATCATATATATATATATATATATATTTATTTATTTATTTATTTGAATTACATTCCTTACACCCAATCTTTTTTGATGGCAAAAGAGTAAACAAAATAGACAAAAAAAAACCCACTTCTTTTCGGATTAACAAACACCAAAGAAAACTAATATTTGTTAATTTGCACAATTCTGAAGTAACGACTTTGTTTTGTCGTAAAGAAATTTCTCTCGCGCCAGACAGGGGTCGAACCTGTGACTTTCTGCTTAGGAAACAGACGCTCTATCCACTGAGCTACAGGCGCTTGGAATGTTGTCTTTCAGTTATTCTATTTATACCAAAAGTCTGCTGAGTTTTTTCCAGTGTACAATATCTGGGTGTGTAGAGTTTAGGGTTTATGGACTATTCAAGTGTTTTTAGGTTAAAATTTGATGTTTTTGGGTAAATTTTTGGTGTATTAACAGTAATGGGTGCCAAGCTAATCATCATCAAAAATCACCAACATCATTTATTATCATTTGACATTTGACATTATGATCATCAAAACCATCATTCTTCGATTTTTGAATTCATCATCCTCTCTGCCCAGCTTAAGGAAGAGTTTGAACTTTCTTATGTCAATTGGGTGGGAATTTTCTATGGAAAAAAAACTATTGCTGCTCATTTTGAAGATGCAAACTTTGGTGCTTCTCAATACCCACTCTTTATCTTAGTACATAATTTGCCTTCCCATCTCTGTTCCATTTAGTGTCGGTCTCCTGCATACCATGATGTCAAAGACACTGGAAATAATACACAAGCAGAAACAAAATTTCATATGTTCTCTTCAACTTTCACGACTTCCAACTTCATTTGTTTGTTCTGAATAAGTTGAATCTATCTCACACAACACCCAAAACCCCAAAGTCTCCACATTTGTTTGTTCTGTATCAGCTGGATCTATTGAAGTCACACCCAATACCCAAGACTCTTGCAAGCAAATATGCAGTTCCTTGTGAAGACTACATTCCTTTTATCACCCCTCCACAACTTTCTCACTGTTCATCATTTCGCAATTGAAAGTGCCTTTGGAAGCTATGTATTGCTGCTATGAACAATTTTTGTTTATGGTCTTACACAGTGATGTTGCATAGAGGTGAATATGCATGAAACCTGAGTTGTGTAGACTTCTCCTTCTGTTGCAAAGTTGGCATACAGCATATTCACAACACGACCCAGATGAGCAACACCACTTACATTACATAAGAGAATGTACAATATAAACAACAAATCATTTGTTGATACGAGAACAAGGAGGGATGACTCTTGGTTTGCAGGAGAGAGAAAACCAATTAAGAGTCTCTTCAAGCATTTTGTGCATTTGTAAGCAAGCAAGCAAGCACACCCTGTTTGCCTGATACTCCTTCCCCATCCGCTCCCCAATTGGCACTTCTGGCCCCTTTTTCTCAATTGGAAATTTTGCAACATGGTCAGTCGACTGCAGCAGAGATGCGCCGTTTTTAAGCCAACTGCCTCTGGCTCAACCTCGCTGCTGCATGGGCTTGTGACACGGCCAGCAAGTTGGCTGCAATAGATGGCCTTGATTTTTCCCCAGATGCCTGCATCAAATCAACTCTCAACAAATGAAACTGCAATTATTTTTCTTCAGAGGTTTTGGACAAATCAAACCCAAAAAAAATCACTAGTGCAAGCAACCACTTCCGGGTTTCATTTTTCACAGAATTCCCCAGAGAGATTTCAGGGTCCAATAGATTTCAAGGTCTGCATTTCACTCAGGTTAAGCAATCCTGAAACTGGATTTGGGGCCAGATTTCCACTCCACGAAGCATTTTGGTACTTGTTGCAAAATACTAATTTGACAACATGTTATTAGTTCAAATTCTTTTGTGCCAAAAACTTGGCTTTTCAGGCATGATTTCACAGTGAAGAACAGGGAAATGAATATCATACCCTAGCAACAAGCTCTTGGTAGACACCCTCAAGGCATCGTTTCAAGTCCCCATAGGAAGCAATCAGCATTGACCGCTCATCACGACTCAACAATATCACCTTCTCCGGGACCCCTGCATCCAACTGTTTCACATCGAAATAACCCAAAATTACACACTCAAAAAGAGGTATAGATAAATCATATGATAATGCCCAGAATTTTGGGCAAAAAATTATACAAAAAAGATCTGCCCCCTGAGTTTCAAACCATTATACAAAGCTGCATAACATTATACAATACATGATCACGGTATGTACCTAGTAGTAGTGCTGGTTGCAATGAATCAAACAGTGGAATTGCCTGATATCTACAATGACTTCAGCCTTCCTTCCAGAAAATTTGACTAGAAGCAGGTCTATAAGAAGTCTTCAAACCTCCGTAGAGGGGTTATATTGTGGTAGAAGGATGCTGTGTACCTTATTGAGACACTCAATGACATGGCCCCAGTCAAGGAGTGGTGTGCCTTCCTCTGTCGTCTGCAGGAAAAAGTCAAGTGTGCCCATAAATCGGTACTGTTGTTGCAATAGATGACAATTTCTAGAATCTTCAACACCTCCAACCTACACCCTAAACCCTAAAGTCTTGTGTGTACCTTTGCAGGTAAACTGTTTCAGTATCAACCCATTGACACTAGACACAACACTACCTTTGGTGCTGCACAATGAAGTCTCCATAAAAAGACAGGAAATTGTGAAATCTATGCTCCCCACCCCCCAAACAATAACCAAGATTTTTTTGAAATACCAAAGAGAGACAAGGATAAAACCTGATGGAAGACAAAGTCACGGAAAAGCTTGAGCAAGTAGCGATCACCAGTTTCAGACCAGCCAGGATCCATATCATCATCAGGTCGCTCGTTCATCATCCCTAGTTTCACGAGGATGCGTACAAGGCGGCCATTTTCTGTCTCCTTGCTGAGTTCGTTCATGATCTCATCATTCTGCAGATGCAGATTCTCTATCTGCAAGCACCACATATAAAAAAAATTTAAATCCAAACCATGAAACCCATTTTTGCATGTCATTTCCTTCACTCAGAAGCACCTGATGGTGGTGTCCAGAAAAGAAAAACATAGAAATAGGGGGGAAAAGCCCTAACAGTCACATTTGGCTTTTGGAAATGAAAAGTGAGTGTTGTGATCAACAAGGCAAAAAACAACCACATTTATTTGCAATAAGCACCATTTCTTCTTCTGAGATGGACAAAGGACAAGAGATAAAGATTCTTAAAAATAGAAGGAAAAAATTTCTTTACCTCCCCAAACATGCGCTCTGCTAAAACAGCATACAACTGCCGGATGCTGCTGACGCCTACTCCCTCAGTCTTGTCTGGAGATGATGCCAACAAAGCCTGGGTGATTCGGACAAGGTCTGCTGAATAGTGGGGAGCCATAAACTCCATCGATGCATTTGTGACCGATCCACATGCTAGTGCCAATATGAGGCGACCAAATCCCGCCAAGTCCTCTCTCTGGAAACACTAACCAAGCATATCTTTAGAGAGAAAAAGAGCCATGAAATTTTTATCTGTACAGAACAATCTGCCCAAAACATTTGTGCAAACAATTACTCACAATCTGCATCTTGAGGCTCTGTTGTATGTATTTCCAGAAGAAACATGAAAAGACTCAATCATGATGTTGGCTGCCTGCCTGCCACTCAAGTGACAGGCACTACTAACTGCCACTCAAGATCATTGCAGCATAACAACGGACCTGTAACACACGAGGGTCATCCGAAGGGTCTCCATGGAGGACATCAAGAATACCAACAGCAGATACACGTAAGCGACCCCTGCTGGGTACCAAAACCTTGGATGGGTGAAGTCCACCTGGGCGGAAAAACAGGCCTGCACCATGGACCACCCGTAGAACTGTTGCCAGTTGCACCATGTAACTCCACAGCTGTTCTTCACTGACCTGCAACCCGTCAATCCTTGGACAGCAATCATATAAGAGTAACCACCTCTGTTCTGAGAATGGGCAGCACATTGTGTGTTGAATAGGATTGTGCCCGATATAGTATATGAGTAAAAGAATCATTTATACAGGAATGAAAATGTCTCAAACCTTGTTCCTTACCGTCAAATGCACAACTCCACCTGCTTGCTCTTGCTGCAAATGCAGAGCTTCGAGTGTAACTGCTCCAGGGTAGTAGTCGTGCACGAAAAACAGAGCTGCTGAATCTTCCACTTCACGGCTCACGAGTGACTCCCTCAAAGCCACAATGTGTGGGTGCCTGGACAATGGCGCCCACCTTTCCACAGCTTCTACAGCCAAAGTTGCCAGCTCTGCTGTTGGAATCACCTGTTTTACATTTTTGTCAAAGCAATACACTCACCTCACATGTCAGAAGGTGGCAAGTAGTTTTTCCCCATCACCATTTGATGGGTAGTAATAATCCTGGGAGAGCCCAAACCGGATGTTATATGAATTGGCATACATACTATATAAGTCTCATGTGCATATGGGTGAAGGCCTTAGCTACCTGGCGACTGTCAATTCGTCGAATGGCATATGCTTGACCATCTGATGAAGAAATTCCTTTGAATATCATCGTCCGCACTCCAAATGAAGTGCTTGGGACATCATCCTCACGATTCACATCCTCAAGTGGAAATAGTGAATGATATCCTTGCACCATCTCTGGTAAGTCTACAAGATCTTGCTCTGGGTCAAGCTGTCACACAAAGTACCAAATCACACAAAGTGGTCCTCTTTCTCAGAAACCAGATGTTACAACAATCATGTGAGAGATTTCATTGCCACAGAAATCTGAAGAAACTATGATGCGTCATGAGGCTATACTACCTGCTGACACCAGATGATCAGCATAATGGGTAGGATGTGGAACCTGTGCATGAATAAGAGCATGCCGTCGTCGAAGCTCCTCACGCAAATGCTCTGGTAAAAACCGTGACCCCAATGGGACAGTGCCAGCTGACGATGAAGACTGACCCCTAGCAATCCGTGGTTCATTGCGTCCACCTGGAACGCTGAATCCACTGCCTGATGACAACACATGTGGGACATTGCCTATCCCTTGACCTGGCCCCCAGAAGTAGGTCGCACCTCCATGAGTCGCTGCAGCAACTGGAGCTATCCCAGAAACTGGAGACAATGACCGCATATATCCTGAAGACGGAAGTCGCTGATGGGCTTGTAGGGAAAGAGAACGCTGTCAAATGCATTGAACTACAGAGCTTTAAAAATGAGAGCTTGGCTGTCAGCCTCTGCCACAGTCCAAGAAAATTTCTGAAAAAAGACAGAAGACTGTGATGAACATGCTAGAGAGAAAGAAGATCACAAACTCGTATCCATGCAGGACAAAGTACTGAACTGTTTACATGTGCTACCAGAATTGCACACCTGAGGACGTTGCTGCTGAAGCTGTTGCAAGTGTTGCTGTTGTTGTTGCAACTTCTGGCGTAGCTGCTGCTGCTGCTGCTGAATCTGCAACCGCCCATCAACAAAACCCCTGTGTCATTTACAGTTCCTGTAGAAGGCTGCATTGCACTACGCCACATCACAACACTCTCTACCCATCACTACACTCAGCATGTCTTGCAGCCCTGTAAGCATGCAAAGACTCCTCATACACTGGGTCTCACCTGTTGCTGCTGTTGTTTTATGGCTGCCTGTTGTGTGGAGGGTGACTGTTGTGGCTGTGGCTGTGGGCTATGTTGCTGCCTGGGCTGTGGCGACTGCTGGACAGAAGTAGTGTCTGAGGATGGGGGAGAGGGCTGATCTGAGTCAGAAGCAGATGAGGAAGGGACTGCTTGCTCATGTGCTTGTCCCATGCCTGTCTCCACAGCTTGTGTGCTCAACAGCTGCAGTTGCTGCTGTTCTGGTGTATGGCCACTGACTTTTTGAGGCAATCGGACTGGAAATGGTGGCACTGGGCCACCTGAGACAGAGTGATGCTGCTGCTGCATTTGGAACCTCTGCACATGATGATGCAGCTGTTGTTGTTGGGTGCCCATTAGGGATGACTGTGGTGATGCTATCCCAGAACTGTAATTGATGGGGGGGGACAAAGAACTAGAAGACGTGTTTCCGAGTTGCAAGCCTCCTGTTCCATCACCGACAATCCCCATGCTGGCCATAGCATCAGGAGCAGGAAGTACTGGAAGACCTCCATTACTCGCAACCCTGGCCAGAAACGCTGGGTTCGGAGGGGACATAGCTGTCATGCCGAGTGCTGGGTCATCCCCTTCTGGCAACCGAAATGGAGGCATCACCATGGGAACATCCATTGAAAGGTATGGGTTGCTGCTCATTCCACTACTACCCATGCTCCGAGCTGTTGCACTCAGCATCTGGGCTTGCACCTGAGCAGCAGCAGCTTGCTGATGCATTTGCTGTTGAAGCTGTGAGAGATGTTGCCGAATCTGAAGCTGCTGCTGCTGTTGGGGTTGTTGAGGAGTTGTCAGGGCCATCAGAGGCTGCTGCTGCTGCTGCCCATGTACTATAGGCCTCGCAACTCCGAGACCAACCCCGCCCCCCCCCATTCCCCCCGCCCCCAGATGCTGCTTGGCTTTTGGCACAAATGGGGCTGCACTGACTGCTGAGGCAACCGAAGGTGAAGGTACGAGCACTGCTGCATTTCCAGTGCCAGTACTGGGTGCAGCTGTTGTGCTGCCCACAAGCGAAACATTCCCATTTGCATTAACAGCAGTTGCTGAAGCACTGTTGGGAACAAAAGGCTGTGCATTCAGCACTGATGGAATCAATGTGGATGAAGAAAGCCCACTACTGATGACAATGGCAGCTGGAGGAGGAGGAGGCTCTGAAGACAACACAGTCACTTCAGACTCCTGCTTGCCAAGTGTGAGGCTTGTGGATGAGGATGCATCAGAACCACCAGTTGCCTGACTTTGGGATAGCAGTACCCCATTCTGCCTTGGGCTACTGGACACTGACGCTGAGGGTGTTGTGAATGTAGCTTGTGCATTTACAGTTGTGAGCAGCTTACCACCGCCTGGCGTCACGCCTCCCCATGCACTCAAAGCAGCTCTCTGAGCTGCAGCAACCGCTGCTGGGACAAATGCGGGAGCTGACACAGGAAGCCTTTTACTTCTTATTGCAGCTGCAGCCGGATTGAAAAGCACATTAAACTCTTACATACCCTGTCCACAATTTGGCAATCCACTCAAGGTGGGTATTTTCACCACAGTATTTTCATAAGTCCACACAGGCAAACCTTAACTGAGCTCAAAAACCTAGTCTTTGCCATCATCACAGTTTCATACCTCACATGAGTCCTTGAGCACTACTACCTGACTTTGTTTGAACCCTATGCACATAGGGTCAAAAGAAAATTGTGCTAGAGCTTCCATTCTTCTCTCACAATGCTTTGCTTTACAAGGATCTGAACACTGAAGAGATTCCCAGATGTGATCAGAGGTTTTGCAATGTGGGACTTACCAGCAGTACCAGGAGAAAGAGTAGTGGTTGTAATGGCACGGCTAGCGGTTGCTGTCCAGGAAGTTGACACAGCCAGGTTTGAAGAAACATTGGCAGTGGGTGCTGATGTTGACACAGCCCTGCAAAACATCAGCACAATAGAGCTTCAAACAAATGCAGCTTTTTTGAGGAGGAAGAGGATGAGGCCTGTTTTTTTCTGTCAAGTGCAATTGAGAGTCTCTTCCCTCAGAATCAATGACTTCATGTGAGAGGTGACCACTTTCTGACAGTCCTAATCAGGGGGATTTAAATTTGACAAAATCCTCCTCTCTGGCTCTTGGAAGAAGATGACAAAATGAAGGACAGAAAGAAAGAAAAGAAAAACCAACCTGGAGGGAGTCACCCCTGGAATGTCATGATTGTATTCACACCCATTATTTTCCTTCTGCAAAAAAACAGGTGCCATTTCAACTCACACCTTTTGTGCAACCATCATTCTACAGATGGAGAAAAATTGAATGCTGTGCCACTGAGTTACAAACACCAGCACAAACCAATGCAATTGTGACCCAAGTTCAACTATGCCTTTAAAATCACCATAAATTGGAACTCATCAACACATTCTAAGTGAGTCACTTACAAAAACATTAACCTGAGATGCTATGGGAGGTTCAACTTAACCACAAGAGGGTGACATAAAAGCAATCTGGTCACAAGAGTTGACATGAAAGCAATCCAGTCTGAACATAGACTCTGTAACACACAAGCGCAAATGGTCTCACCTTGCAGAAACCAGTGAGTAAAAGCTCCTTGCAAGCTTTCTCGGACTTGGGTACTGCCACCCATAAGCATATACAATGCACTATCGGTCAGCCCATGACCAAACACAGAAAAACTCCAGAGTAAAACTGACCCACATCAACAAATTTGCTGCTTATAAGTGCAGAATGAGATAAAGGAGAGAAGCCCTCAAGAGTTGTACAACTATGAGAATTTGAGGTATGAGCAGGACCCAAAACACAGGATGAAAAGTTTGGCAACTAGAAGAACAGAGGAGTACAGATATATGCACACCAGATTTTCCAGATGCAGCTCTATCTGCAGCATTGTGAGCAAAGTTGCACTGGTCACCAAAAAAACATGTTCCTGATGTTGCCCAGTAGCGACACGTAATGTTGCTGTTTGCACAAGAAGCCCACACACAATTCATGTTCTGCACCTCAGAATTGGAACTAAAATTTTGCCGTTGCAAAGGTCAACCAACAGAATGAATTTTTCATATGAGGATCTCTCTTGTAAGTCTGTTGGGGAAGGCAGAATTTCCAACTTAGGGTTTCTGTCTCACTACTTGACTTTCTGCCTCTTTAAACTGCAAGGGACATTCCCAACAAACCCTCTTTTTTTTTCCCCCCACAGATCCTACTTTAGAGGGGTGATATCCTCTAGGGGAAAAACCATAGATTCATGGGAGAAAAATAAGAGCATCCACATGAAATGCAAGGGTCAACAGTTGGGGATTGAAGGAAACAGACAGGGTATATACACATGCACATAGGGTATAATGGAAAGAGCGTTGTTTTGTTTTTTTTTTTAACCTGGCAGGAAGCTTCGTTTGCGAAGCACTCATTGCAACAGAGTGGGTGGAATCACACACCACACTCATGGCTTAATATACTCGTTTACTACTCTTCTTCCCCGCCTCTCCTTCTCTTCCTCCTCTTCCTCCTCCTCTCCTCCTTCACCTCCATGACTCTCCTGCCACCAACCCACCACCAAAGCCATCATCCCCACATACACACACCCACATACACACACACACATAAACCCTTCTCACTCTCCCTCCTTCCTTCACATCCCTTCCTCACATTCCTGCCCTAGCCTCACTCAGAGACAAAAAGCTTGTTGAAACAAGGTAATTTCTGCAACACCCAAAACCCAACAAAAAACCAAAAAAAAACAGAGACACCTAAAACAACAAATCTCCCTGGAAAACAAAAACAAGCAACAAGATCTTCGTCTCAGACTGAAAAACACAGACTTGATGCCAACACTAGTAGTAGTAGTAGTACAAGTCTAGTGCCATGAACATAATGATGACAATAGGAAACTCAAAATAGGTTTTCTCTTCTTCATAAGCAAGAGCACCAACCCCAAACCACTAACTACTATCAAAACAACACCCAACAAACACAAAACAAAACAACACCCAACAACAACAAAACAATCACAAAACCAAACAACACCCAACAACACCAAAAGCAAAACAACAACACCCAACTCCAACAATACCAACTTGAGCAACAACAACAACAACAATGGGGCTCCTTCTTAACTCACAAGTGTGACAAAAGCCAAAAATCAAAACAGAAGTAGTGCATGAAGGAGGCACACAAGAAAGAGGGGAGGGGGTTTTATATCATCAGTGCCAGTGTGTGCCAGACACATCATAGTATGACTACTACTATGATTAGTAGAAGAGGCAAGTGACTTTTTATGTTGGTTTTTCTCATCACCCACTTAAGCATAAAATCCTATCTTGAAAGCAAATATGACTTTTTTTTGCAAGTTGCTAGTTTTGAAGGATGTGATTTTGGCAAAGTCCCTAGTTTGAAAGCATGATGGGCAAAGTAGTACCCTAATTGTGTAGCATGATTTGCAAGTCCCTATTTGTGGAGCATGATTTGCAAATCCCTTAATTTTATTTTGAAGTAATAACTCTAAGAGTGAAGATTGATTTGCTAGTATGCTAATGCTTTGGTATTTTGGTCTCTTCGTGAGGTTAATAGTTGTGACTATTTAGTAATCATAACGATGATCATGATTAGGGTAATTGAGGAGTAAACAAAATTTAAGATCAAAACCAAAAATAAAAAGAAAAATGTGAGGTGCTTTCCAAATGATAGGAAAAAAAATTGACCTTTACCAAAACAAACCTATCAACATGACTCTCTTTGTGTCCTCTAGATGTAAATCTTTTATTAGGACAATAGGTGTTTGTTAACTAGTCTTTCTATTCCCATCAAGGTTAATTTATCTTCAGATTTTTTTAACAACATGTTCTTTGAATAGTAATATGTACATACACTACAAACATAAAACTTAAACTATTACAACTCCCTAAGTAACATGTACACAAATTGTTCAAGTTTGAAGGAAATAGGCTAAAAAAAAAATAATCCATGTTCCATAATTGAAAAGCATAAACATAATCATGAATGAAATCCAAAAAATCATTAATATATTTGTCCTCCTAGTTCTTATACTAATTATTTCAAAATACAACAGTCATGACTGACCATTATAAATAGTCATTAGCCAGTACTTAAACTAACAATCCAAAATTTCAAAAAAAAAACACCTTGTTTAACTACCTGTTCAACTATCGATTTTGTCAAGTATTGGTTCTACAAATTACTTGTTGACTAACTTGTCAACCTATCATCTTAACCCAATAACATTATCTACTACGTTGAATAACTAATTAAATCAATACTACATGTTAGGTTAAATAGCAAGTTAAAACATTTGTTAAGTTTAATAACTTACTTACATTATCAACCTTTTAACTCACATGTTACCAAATCTAGGTAACATTATCCCCTTTTTAAATCTACATTTTGTTCTCAAAATGTTAGTTCAAAGTCCTAGGTTAAATTGACCTTTTGCAATTAGTTGACTGATGATTTTTTTGACAAGTTCAACACCTGTTATTTCCGCAAGTTCCATTTGACTCAAATTTTGAAAACCGGTTGGCACTACAATCTTATGATGATCATGTGTGTCTTCAAAAGTCATTATGGGTGTTGTAAATACCTTTGAAGCATGCGAGGTACTTGAGATTAAAGTGACCTCTTGATCTATACCTATCTGATGTGAGGTTAGAAGTACACTAATAGATATGAATTCCAAGATTCTAATATACTATCCAGTATGGTGAATGAAGGGTTATTAGGTTCAACGTGAACCTCATTAAATCTTACACTACCTTCCACAGGTTGACTAACAACAGTGGTCATTGAAATAAATATAATAAAAGTTTGAACATATAAAGGTGTGATTTCTAAACATGTTCCACCTCTTAGTGGACTAATTGGTTTAGTAATAAGTTGTACCACAGATGATGTTGCTAGAATTTTGCTACTTGTTCCAATTTCCACAAATACAAAACTCGAGGGTTCGTATTTGAAATCAGGGAAAACGGTTTGATAGGCTTGCAACTCAAGTTGATAGCTTTGTTCATCAAAACAAGTTAGCTCCATATTATCCTAAATTTGCTCTTCTATGAACTCTTAAATAGTCTACCACCACTCCTTCCACTCCAGGTTTTCATCTCCTAAGGCTTGATTTTGCACTTTGAGTAAAGTATTGTCCAACAATAACTCCTCAAACTCCTTCAACATGTTGTTCATTCTAACATGTAGAATGGGGTTAGGTTTGTTCAATTGTACTTGGGTTATCTCATACTAACCCTTTTAGTCTTAGATTTGAGCAGTAAGACTTTGTTTCTCCTTGTCAAATTCCATGTGAACAACTACTTGTTGTTCCTTAAAATTTTGATAGGTTTGTTCCAAACCAATTATGATACCCTATTGTTCCAAATTGGACTCCTCCATTTTGGCATAATTTCGCATCATTCACTCCAAATCAACTTGCAAATAATTCAAATCATTATGGGTCTTCTAGTTGAATTGGTTGAGTTTGGCATACTCTTGCTATAGGTTCTTAGTCTTCCTAGCAACTTGTTTTGCCTCATTCAACTTATTGGATAGGTTTTGGTTTTCATGCTAACCCTATTCACTTGTCCTTTGACTATGACCAGTTATTTGTCACAGTTTTTCAAAGTCTATTGCACTATTTCTAGCTCTAGGCTATAGGTTCGCAGGCGGTTGTGGGTCTTAGACAAATTTTCCTTGACTTGCTCAAACTCAACTCTAAGGTTTGAAAGTTCTTGTAATGTCCCTGACCAAGTTATGGCATTCAAAGCAACTTGCTCCAAAAACATGTTAATTTGTCTTAAAGTTTTTGTGGAATGACCAGAAATTAGAACATGTTGAAATCTTAAAAACTATGGTTTTATATTTATATAGGTTCAACTTTAAGTTGAACAAGTTCGAATTATTATGTAGCTATAGTTGCAAGTTTTATAATGGAAACTACAAGTTCAATAAACATATTAGGTTCAACTTGGATATTGTCAATTACTTAATCCATGTTAGGTTCAAATTCTTCCTCAATGTTGCCCTACATAGCTGTTGCATCAAGTTTTTTTCCTCCTCCACCTCCAATGTCATCTAAACAAGTTCATTTTTCATCTTCTTTTGAATCATTAACCGATGATCTAAAAGTAGTCTTAGACTTCTTTCTTGGAAGTGAGATAATAAGTTTAAGGCTTAACCTGTCCCTTGGTGTAAGCAGTTCTGTATACGTCTTCAATTAATGAAACTAACATGTTGGTAAGGGTGATGTTATAATCGAATGTGTTGGTTTTCTCTTTCTCAAAAATTACTCCCTAGTAACAAGTTTAGATGAAACCTGTTATTATTGTACAACTTAGCGCCCTTGACTGGTTGGTGATATAGGTTCTTTTGGAGTTGTTGTTCTTATTGAAGGCACTTTGGATGAAAGGAACCACTTCCTAAACAAAATGTTTAATATAAGCCTTGAATAACAATTATTTGTTTTGGTTTTGGTAGAAATCGGGTTAACTATTATCTTTTCCTATGTTTAGTCTAGCAAATTAATTCAACCAATAACTGGGTCAACACTATAAAACACCAATTAACATGTTGCCCCCTATTGGCTAGGTCAAAAGTAATAGCAATCTAGTTGTTGAAATAAACTAACCTTGTTCTCTAATAAAAAAATTGTAAAATGGCTACAAATCTCGCATGAAATTCCTCTTTCATGCATACTAAACTCCACTGCTCATTCTCAACAAAAGCATGTGGACTTGCAAATTTTTTTAAGGCGGTTTTGGCTTCCTCAAAAGTTGCATTTGTAACATCTACCGCTCCCTCCTTGCAAATTCCAAGTTGCTCATGAATAAATACCTAATCAATGAAAATCTCTTGACCATGTATTCGACCTCAAATTCTTCCATCTTTTGTTGCTTCCTAAATTCGTAAGAAGTCTCGTAACAGGTCTTCTATTGGCGTTGTCCCTTGCAAGTTGAACATGCTTTCCAAACTAATTCATCTTGCCCATCTGAGTTCATTGGAATATATTTTCATCCACTGTAACATCTTTTGGTTTTCTTTCGTTCTAAACACTAGTTTCTTTTTAACATGTTTTTCAACCTATTCTTTTATAAGCGCTTTGCCTTTTTGTTTCATCATGGTTCTTGTTTTTGATCTTGGGTGCTGAGGAATAATGCTAGATATAGGTCTCTCTTCAAAAAGTTCTTGAAGAAACTCTTCTCTGTTACTAACAAGTCGTTGTAGTTTCTTAGCTTCCACATGTTTTAATGCAGGAACTGGTTGTGGTTGTTTTTCAACAACATGTTGTTGCAATTCCCCTTCTTCCATAGGTCTTGATGTAAACATTGATTATAAGTGATCCTTAATGATAGGTTGAAGTCTAATCTCCACTTCTTCGAAATAATAGTAACTTAAAGTGCTCGTTTTGTTGTAAAAGTAATGGTTATCCTTAAAAAGTTCAGTGCTACTTCTAATTCCTCTTCCAACTCTTTATTTTTCTATTGTTGCTAAAAAACTCAAATCTTTTCTGGTGCACGTGAAATAAACAATTATACATAAATCACTACAATTAACTAAACTTGTTCTGCTCTCTCTTTCTCAATTTGTTTCCTCCTAAAAGCTTCAAGATTTTTTTCAACCTCCTTCTCTCTTGCTTCTTGTCGAAGCTTTTTTAAAGCACTTTCAGTCATGGCCCATATCAAATGAAAAAGTAAATGAAAACCAAAAGATATAATGAAAAACACAACGATTCTTTATATAGTTTCAAGTAAAAATGTCTTTATGGCTATGAATGAACCAAACTTTAAAGTTAGAAACTCCTAAAAGGTAGACATCAATAAGTGTTTTTTTAAACATATCGTTTCAATCATAACTACTAGTTACATCATTGTCCTAAACATGCACATTATGGTAATGATGAGCATGCACATATGTTCGTTTAATGTTGTCAGGTGTCAAATAATTACAAATTGATTCAAATTCTACATGTTGAAATTCTTCAAGTTTAACAGGTAGTGGTTTAGGTTCTTTAATTTGAACAATTCATCCATGACCAAATCATTGGGTTTGACCAATACAGCTTGCAAAGTTTTGTCTTCAATGAACTTGTATGGCTTCAACTTGTTGATGTTGACAAACATTAGGTTCGAATCAAACTTATCAATGGTGACAAGTAAAATCGTATTATTAGGCAAACAATATTGTATCTTGTAGGGTCCAAACCATTGTCTTTGAAATTTCGGAGCATGTTTGGAAATAGCCCCTAGAAATCATAATACATGGTTTCCAAATTGAAACTTGGTTTCAATGAACCGATTATGTGAACATAATGATGTATGGATTACATCCATTATTACCTACAAAATACCTATTACCATCTAAACTTGGTGAAAATAGAAATCCACAATTTGTTAGCATCTTAATTAGTCAATTATCTAAGTTAGAGAAATTATAAGATAACATGTTGATTGCATAGGAGTTAGTTGCTTCTATGGGGTATGATTGATTCCAATTTTGTAAGCGATTCGATATGAAAATAAGACTATGGATAGGTGCTCATCCTAATCATTTCTATTTTCATTAACCAGTTTGGTTAATAAGGTTCCAAAAACCTTATTAATAGACTCAACATATCCATTTCCTTGTGGATAATAAATAGTAAAACTAGTATGTTTCAAAATAAAATGGTCAATGAGGTACCTGATTACATCATTAATAAAATGAGTACCTTGATTGGTCACAATGGTTAATGGACATCTAAGTCTTGTAAGAATATGTTTATATAAAAACTTGGTAGTTATTATAGCAATGTTGGTGTGGAATGTTTGGGCTTCCACCCATTTTGTTGCATAGTAAATGCCTACCAAAATGTACCGATTGCTTAACATTCTGCTTGTAAGTTTAATAGGTCCAATAAAATCCAATTCCCATTATTGAAATGGTTCTTCATGTAATGTGGTAACCAATTTGGCCAAATTTTTGGTCAACAAGTTACTTGTTCTTTGACATTGGTCACAAGTTCAACAATATTCATGAATGTCTTGATTCATTGTTGGCCACCAATAACCAACATCCAAGATTTTTCACACAATGATATCAGAAGATAAATGCCCTCCTACAACGCCTCCATGTAATTCTTGCAAAACTGTAAACACATGTTCTGGTTGCAGAATTCGACAAAACCTATTATCTTATCCAAATCTATACAATATTCCTTTTCGAAGCATAAATGGTTTAGCTCTTTGGGTTAAATATTATTTTTGGGATGTTGTGAATGTTTCTACCATCACTCCCTTTAATTAATATTCATACACATTTTGCAACCACTCAAATTGTAAGTTAAACAAGTGAGCATCACAAGTTTGATCAGGTACTCTAATAAGTTAATTTTGAATGGGTAATCTACTCCATACATTTGCCATTAGATGGGATCTATCAAGTTTATAAATAATTTTGAAGTCATACTCTAAAAATAATGAGAGCCATTTAGCTAACCTGCTAAAAATCTATGGCTTGTTGACCAAATACACTAAAACCATATGGTCCACATAGAAAGTAAACCTATTGCCTAATAGGTAATGCTTAAATTTGTGTAAGGCATAAACCATAGCTAAAGCTTATCTTTCTATAGTAATATAGTTTATTTCAGTAGAATTAAGCAATCTTGATGAGTACATAATAGGTTGATTTATTTTACCTATTGGGTTTTGGGCTAATATTGCCCTTACTACTAACTGAGACGCATCAATGTGAGCATGAAATTCCAATTCCCAGTTAGGATTGATAAGTGTCGGAGCTTGAATGTACCAGTTCTTAATATCCTCCCAAGTGGTTTCACATTCAACAATCCACTCAAACACTTTAGCTTTTCTGAATAACTTGGTGATTGGTGCCATAATAGAAACAAAATTTCTACTAAGGCATTTATAAAACTAGGCCATTTTATTGAATACTTGAATCTCCTGGGGTGTTTTAGGCATTGACATTTTGATTAAAGCCTCTATTTTCTTAAGATCAAGTGTTTTCCCCTTTTGGAGACTATGAATCCTAAAATAGTTCTAGAACATACCATAAATGCACATTTTTTTAGATTCAAACTCGTGCCATATTTTTTGCATTTTAGAAAACACTTTTGAATTTTTTCTAAAGGAGTGGACATGTCATTAAAAACAATAAAATCATCTAAAAAGATCTTCATGAACACATCAATGTATTCATGGAAAGCTTTGGCAATTACCCTTTGATAAGTAGGTGGTCCATTTTTTACTTCAAAAGGCATTCTAACCGATACAAAAGCCCCCCAATCAATAACAAAGGCAATTTTGTATTGGCCTTTTGGTGCTATGGAAATCTGATGGTATCTAGAAAAACCATCAAAAAATGTATAAACTTCATGTCCAACTATAGTATTAATAACCTCATTAGTAAAAGGTAACAAATATGGGTCCTTCTTGGTACCTTCATTAAACTTTCTAAAGTCCACACAAATTTTTTATTTCCCATTTTTCTTAGGCACTACAACTATAGGTGATAGCCAATTAGCTTCTTCCATAGGCTTAATAAAACTTGTAGCAAGTAATTTGTTAATATCTTGTTTGACAATGGCTACATTGTTAGGATTTAATCAATACCTTGCTTGATGAATAGGTGGTATCAATGTGTCTAATTCAATCCAACGTTGAGCAATGTCAGGTGGTATCCCTTTCAAATTTTTGTAAGTCTAAACAAAGATGTCCTTGAATTCCTTTAGCAATTTAATCAATTGATAATTGACAACAAGTTCTATATCCACATTGATTTTAACCTATTGCAAGTTTTTTTCAAAACCCAAATTAATCTTGGTCAACAGTTTTTTTTCAATGATAGTCCATCTCACAATGCGAAGATTTTGAACTCTGATTTGAGCATGTGTCTCATCAATATCCATTTCTCCTATTTCAAATTGGAAAAACGTCTCTAGTAAATGTTGCTGGAAAATATCAAGGGGTATAGTTATCTTAACAAATTGTACAAGTACCGGTTTGACAAGTATATCAGACAAGATAGGTGGCTTGGACACATGTTCAACATGTTTAATAACTTGTTCGACTAAATTCAAACCTGCTGATGTAATCAACTTAACAAATTGATTTGACCAAACTAGTGTAGGAACAATTATGGTTCCTATTGAAAATAGTCCTAGTTCTATCGCAAACATCAAATCCTCCTTTTTGTCAGATATTCCAAAATGGAAATCATAACAAACTAATTTTTTGGATGTTTGGTTGGTGCTCCAAGTTTCTTAATAACAGGTATGGTTCTAATTGTACCGCTCCTTGTATAGTGATAGTGTTGTTGCCCCAATTGTAAGACACTTTAACATCCCTTAACCAAGGATGACCTAACAACATAGAGTAGCTAGAATCTAACATGCTATTCTGGATTATAGTAAAAGTCATTGAATAGGGAATTCCATGAATAATAATTTTAAGATCCTTAATCAAACTTAAAGGTTTTGCAATGGTTTGATCAACCACATGTAGGTTCTAAAGTGTAGATTTTGGTTTTGATAGACCTAATTGTACCCTCAATTTCTTTATAGTAATATTAACTCCAGAACCACCATCTATAAGCACAACTTCAATGAAGTTCTTCCCTACTTGAACTTATATTATTGCCATTTGATGATCAATGGTAATTGATGCAACTATCAGTTGTGGTAAGGTAGGTTTTGATGGTATTGGATTAAAAATGTAGTGTTTGATATCAGGAATCACCCACAATAGTTGTCCCAAGTTCAATGTATACTTGGTCTCCAAGACTTGTTTATTGATATCCCTTATAAATTATCTAAAGTTTTATTTGTAGTAACATGTTTCGAAATGATAGGTTGCTGATTCACTTCACTGATTTGATTTTTTTCAACCAGTTGAATTATGGCAAGATTATTAGGCAATCCAACTTAATTACTACACAATGAACCTTCATTGATGATAGTAGGTTGGTTTTCATCCCCACTATGTTATAGCTATCTAATAATTTCAATGAACGAATCCTGTAGACATTCTTCTTATTACCAATCTTTAGCCCCTTTGGCTTTAACTAGCTCCTTCTCCTTGAACACCTACTGTTTCGAATGCTAACTACAGGTGGTAACAACATCTACTACATTAATTGGCACATTGTCAGTTTTAGGTAGTTTAAATGTTGTTGTGGCATTAAAACTAACATGTTTAGTTTTAAACATGTTTTGTATTTCAATTTTTCTGGGGCATTATCCTTATTTATGTTCTACACTATGAAAAATTATATAGGGATAACAAATAGGTATTTTTCCTGATTTAACAAGTTGGGTTTTAGTTCCTACTGCAGGTTCCATAGACTTAACTATGGCAATTGGCATAACTAATACCTTTCTTTTCATGTTATGACATGTTTCCATTAAATGACTAGTTTTACCACAATTGGTATAGGTAAATAATGATTTAGTTATCATAGCAGTTACTACAAGTTTAACCCCTACATTAGCTTTCGGTGTGGTTAGTAGAGCATTATAATTCATATTAACAAATCCACTTTCTTCACATATTACAACAACTTTCCTTGTGCTCAATTAAGGTATTTATCTTCATACTTGTAATTGTTAATCTTAGGTAAAGTAATAAACCTGCCTTGAAAATAGTGGTGAAAAAAACATATGTCGCTTTAACATGTAAACAATTAGTTAATTTCAACAAGCATTCATAATAAACCTCAACACGTTTGGCAATTTGTTGTTGTATGTTTCACAATTGCATATAGACCTCTTCATCATTCTTCATTGTTTTGAATCGCTTCTAAAATGTTTGTTCCAACTCTTCAAAAGTGTAATTTGGATGGTCTTGAACGTAGTTTTCTCCCCATTCGGAAATATTATCCCAGAGAGTAAAACCAAATAGGTTGATGATGTCGGCCTCCAATGTTTCACCATTAGTTTTAATGGCCTTCTTGAATACTCTGATGTGAACATCTAGATTAATGTCTTTGACATAGGTTGGGTATTATAACTTCTCGTATGGCAGCTTGGTTGTTGGTTCCGGTATAAGTTGCACAACAAGTGGTTGATACCATGGTGGTATAAACATGCGCAAGTCAAATGTTGGCCATCCAAAAGATCCAACAAATGGAGTAAAAGGTGGCTCTCTAAGTAGATCTCCTCTGTGTGAACTTCTTTTAGGTGAATCTCTAGGTTGTCCTCGATCTGATGTTGGTGATCATAACATCTAGGTACATAAGTTAGTAAATTAGTAGTAAAATGTATAGTGGTTGGCATTAATGTAGTAATAGGTTGTTAAATCGGTTATCTATCCTTGCTAATCACTAGTTGAACCACTATAAGAAATTAATTTCCAATAGAGTTTGGTATATTTGTTGGTGGTACAATAGGTTGTTCAAGTATTGGATACACATTCCCAAGTACATAACCTGTATAATTCCTAAAGATCGAAGAATCAAGTCCTTTTGTTCCAATTTGATAAGTTGGATACAAACTAGGATCGAAAGGCACAAAAGGGGGTATGACATTATACCACATTGGGTATGTTGAAGTAGGTATCATATTGGTTTTACCTAGTACAATTGGTGTAATAGGTTGTGACCAAATTATTTGATAATTAACAAATATTGTCGTATGACCGATACCAAGGTTCATGGCTTGAATTCCTAATATAAACACATTGGGTATTGCTATTGTAGTGGTTGGAAGAATAGGTTGATGAATATTCATCACCTCCTCCCTAAGTAATTGCCTTGATTATCATTAATGAACAGGCAACAACTGAACAAGTGTCCCATTTGATGACAATATGAACAAGTCATAGTTCTAACACCTTGGTTTCTTCCTAAAACTAGTCTATGATGCGGTACTTACAATCGTTCTCCTAGACTAGGTATTGATTTCATTAACCAAGTGCCTTGTGGATAAGTGACTCCTTATCGAACAATTGTGGGTGTTGCTTTGTGTTCAACAAGTTATACATATGGTATATAAACTTATTGCTTAAACAGTCTTCAGTTAACATGACAAAGTTACTCCAACTTGTTGAGTAGGTGAAGTCATTCCAGATCTAAATTAGTGGGTACCACATGAATATTGGTGTATGATGGTTGGTTTTGAAACCCAACAAATGTTGTAATTGGTGTAGATTCACTAGTTTTGGGTAGATTATAACTTGGGGTTACAAATCACCATGGTTGTCGAACAAATACGACCTCATCAAATGACTAAATAGGTTCATGATTGTCATCATTATGAACCCTCACTACCCTCGATTGGGTTATTGTTCATGGTGTTTTTTTTATGAATGGTTGAGAATGTTATTAGGTTTATCTACACAACTGATTTTGCTACATTTTGATGTTGTTCACTAACTTCTCCCTTCTATGTTGCATCCATGTTTGGTGCATTCACAAGTTCATTTCCCATAGGTTGCACTTGTCGTTCATCTTGTTCTTGTGATTGTTCATGAACAAGCTAATGATGGACATGTTTTAACTGTTTTCTAAGACTTATGGTGACAACTGTTGACATTTTCTAAAATCAATAGGTTTTAGGAAAGCCCTTACACTATTTTTGAACAATAGATTTTTTCCTAGAATGACCCTTCCCATTAGTCAAAAGTTTGTATAAAACTTCTTTTACAAATTGGGCACCTATTTATCTTCAAAAACTTTACACTAACCTCACCCTATTAATAATGTTTTCAAACTAAATCAAGATCAAAAATTTGAATCCTAAAGTTTACACAAAATAAGCAAACATATGACAAATTAGAATTTGAAGCATGATTACTTTACAAACTTGCTCTACTAAAACTACTCAATTTAACCATAAATTATAAACGTGATTGCTTTTGAATTCTGATCCACTGCGTGGTCACCAAATGTTAATAGATTTTCTATTTCCATCAAGGTTAATTTACCTCTGGATTTTTTAACAACATGTTCCTTGAACAACAACAAGTACATACATTACACACATAAAACTTAAACTACTATAACTCCCTAACTAATAATACACAAATTGTTCAAGTTTGAAGGAAATAGGTTGAAAGAAAAATGATCCATGTTCCATAATTGAAGAATATAAACATAATCATGAATGAAATCCAAAAAGTCCTTAACAAGTTTGTTTTCCTAGTTCTTATACTAATTATTTCAAAAATACAATAGTCATGACTGACCATTATAAATAGTCATTAACTAATACTTAAACTATCAATCCAATTTATTTTTTTAATACACCTTGTTTAACTACTTGTTCAACTATTAGTTGTGTCAAATAAAGGTTTTATAAATCACATGTTAGCTAACTTGTCAACCTATAATCTTAACCTAGTAATATTACCTACCAAGTTTAGTAACTGGTTAGATCAATATTATAGGTTAGGTTTAATAACAAGTTAAAACACCTATTAGGTTCAACAACTTGTTTACATTATCAACCTTTTAAGTCACTTGTTACCAAATATGGGTAACAATGTTGTATTACTACTACCCTACTAGGTATTAATAATAGTTTTGAATTTTGAAACTATTATTGATATTAGGAAAATATATATATCAAACACTAAAAGGAAAAAATCAAATCAAATAGATATTGAATGATAGTAATAACATGTTATGGGAGTATTATGGATTTGTCATCGTGCGGTTAGTTAGAATAAATGGTAGTAAATGGGAAAATGGAATAGATTTTAATGTTGTGACTTGTATTTAAATTTCAATTCATTTATAATGTTGTTAAGTATTTTTGTTTTTTGAAGAGTAAAATATTTGTGCACATAAAAAAGAAAGAAGGTGCAAGTTGGGTGAAATGGACAAGGTAGTTTTTTTAATAAAACATTTGTATATTGTCTAATCATTAAAAGGAAAGCATATTAATTAAAAACATGAAGGAAAAGAATGTTGAAAAATATTTTAAATAATCACCACATTTGTCATCTCAATGGTAATAGTTAATTTTCAATAGAAATAACGGTGTTTGTCATCAATAAGGTTGTAGACATTGTCAAGCATTTACATCAAGCACACATCTTCAATCTTGTGGTCACCAAGCTCCATTTTCAAATCTCCCTTTGCAATCAACGAGATTATAAAATCATATCCTTTTTATCACTAAGCTTTTAAACTTTGTTGCCAAATTCCAATTCATGACACATGGTTTCATGATTGTAAATTCTTATTGCATAATGTAATGATTCATGAAGCTTCTTGATTATTGTTTGTTGGAACTTGCCGCTTGCTAGGATGTAAAGGTTGTCTAAAAAGGTGGGTTTTCACAAACTATGTCATTTGCAAATTGTAATGATGCAAAAAAATGAAGAGGCTCCAAAGGAAGGTGGTGGAAGCCTCTAGCACTCATATTTGTGAATGTTGTCACGGTGTGTTATTGTTGTGATGGAGCCACTAGTGGTTGGAGGAGGTAGCTATGTTATGGGCCATGTGTTTATTTTCTATGTCATATGTTTGTTTTTTGCAAAAGGAAATTGCAACGATTTGAAACTTAAGGGAAAAAGCCTAGGGAAAGAACAACTTAGTCAAGTTGGTTTTAAAACCATACACATACATTAAAACATTTGCTCTATCAATTTTGAAGTTTTTTTCACCCCATCACAAATTGGAATAGTTGATGTTTAACCAACTTTGTGATTAACATTAACACTATTATCACCATTCCAAGTTGTTTTACTGCACATTCTACTATAACTAATTTTTTCTTGAAAATGATTCAAACTTTACCATTCTACCATAATATCTTTCAAGTTCAACACTTGGGTGTTAAATAATTATTTTGTTTTCCAAAATCCACTTCAATAATAAAAGAAATAATGATGAATTTTTTGGCAAAAAATCATGTGAAAAAAATCAACAATGATGATAGATTGTGCAGACATGTACATATGGGAAATGCATAAATGTAGGCACCTATTTCATTGTCCTTAATGCTTATACCTATGCAAGTTCTTGATTCCATGACTTTTGCTTTTCAAAAGTTCAAAGTACATTTTAAAAAACATTTTGCAATGATTTTTTTGCATTTTTTATAGTATGGTACTCAGTTTGTAATGAAATTGAGGGAGATTGTTATTGAAAGATGTATATGACAAATATTTATGCCATAACATTGTCTTGATATGCATGTAATTTAAAGTGGAAAATTGGGGACAAAAAAGTTATAGCAAAGTTTGTTCATTGGTCTATTAAAGATTGATCACAAATGAAAAACATTCAAACATGCAAAAAAAGGTTGAACAATTAAATGAAAATGTCAATCAAGCAAAAATGTCCATGGAAAAAAATGTAAAGAAATGTCTCATTAGACAACCAAGGAATTTTGTAACAACTCTACAATTTGAAATACATTAATTTACAAGATAAAAATGTAGATGACCAAGATCAATTTGACCAAACAAATGAGAGGTGAAGTGAACAATATATAAACTAGTTTCAAGCACATTCATGGCCACCCATAATAACAATCATTTAAGAATATGGTATGAATTCTAATGTTCTTCATTATTTGCAAACTACCTACATAAGCTTTATAATTGCAAGTTGTGTGAAAACCTAGCTAGAAACAACTTGGGACTTAGTTTACATCAAAGGACAAATTCAAACCAACTTATATTTAAGCAACCCAACAAGGTACAATTGTAAAACATTTGAAGCAAAATTTGTCAACCCCATAAGAATACCCTACATTCTAAGATGCACTTGTAACAATGTTACAAAAGATGATAAATGTTAAACAACCCCTATATACTTTTGTAGTTCAACCAATTTTGATAGGTGTGATAAAATCCATTATTCCTAAAATTCTCAATAATGGCCATAGAAATTTTATTGTCAATAAATAATGGATGAACAATGATTCTTATAATATTCCATGAATTGGTTTCTAAACTACAATCACAACAATCAACAAATTTCCAACAAATTGGTGCATGATTGTGGTCATAACATGGTTATTATAACCTTAACCTTGAGCTTGTGACCAAGGTTGGGCAAAAAAAAGAATGTGAACTGAAATAGTGTCTTGAAACTAAAGCACATTACCACAAATGTGGTGAGAGAGTGCAACAAAAGGAACCCAAAGCACTCCCAAGTGAAAACTAATGCTTTCAACGATGTAATCCAATAAGAATCATGACTATTTGGGACAAAATCATTAGTAGTAAATGTGATCCAAATTGGGTTTTCCATATATAATTATAAATTTCTTTAAACATATATATTGAAAATCAACTTGCATTTTCCAAATTTGGAGTTGTGAGCAAGGAATTAAATGACCAAAAAAATGGCCATGACCCAAATTAACAATTTGATTTTCACCTACTAAAACTCAATAAATAGGGGTCAAATGACCTTCAAATTGAACATGCAATATTATAACATTGGAGATATCTTTTGAGGTTATAAATTTCCCCTTTAAAACTCCTCGCTTGGAACCCATACATGGGAGTTATGAGTTCACAAAGTTATAAGGCTCATAATTTGACAATTTTAATTAATTAAGATTTCAACTTGAAAATCCAACTTTTTGTCATTTTGATGTAGCCCATGCCACTAATCATAAAATATATTATAAGGAAAGTGATGTCTCCTCCTAAAGGTCATAACCATGTGAATAAAATGAATTTAATCGTTTAAGTTGCCCATGATTAAACATTAACATCACTTGGTTCCAACTTGTGTTAACCAACTTATTGTTTGATTTGTGGAAATTGAAATTGTTTGTGAGCTTGCATTAACACCTTCATCCTAATTTCATTTTTGAAACTCCCACATGCCCCATTAATTCCCACATGCAAAACTAACACACTGTAGTTTCATTCCATTGTAACTTCAATAATCGACAAAATAGTATCCCCAATACCATTTAATTAGCTTAAATGCATATCAACGGTCTACAAAATAGTTAAATTTGTTAAAGTTTATTGCATCCTTTAAAGCTTTGTGGGTAACATTGATCAAATTGGGTTGAATATTTGTTTCAATAGTAGGAGATCAAAAGACTTGAAATAGCTAAGGTGCAAAGCACATTTAAGTGTTAAGAGAATAAGACAAGATACATGTTGTGGTATCTTATATTACAAATGGATACCTACTTCTTAAACATGTCATATTCATAAGTACCATCCACTTGTGTTTACTACCTTAAAATGATGGGAAAAAAAATGCATCAAATTAGGTTAAAATCCATAAAAGTAAGGAGCTTCTAAACTAAATCAAACAAGAACATCCAAACCTCCTTGTCATGTTTCTCCTACTAGTTATAATAGTGAACTACAACTCGTAGATGTTATAATACGACAACTTGTAAAACACATTTTCAAGGTTCAATTTCAAAACACATTTAACTATAAGATTCATCAAACGGCAAGTCCAAGATGGATAAGATTCACATCATTAATTTCAAAATGAGCAACTTTAAACCTTGAACTTGTAGGTGGTTCTGGTCTAATTAGACACAAATGTAAGGCATGGAAAAAATTATAGTTAAAAGTTAAGAAAATTAAACCAAAATTATGAAAACATGCACATCAAAATTTCAAGTAATAACTATGGAAGTTAATGCACTAATTGTTCTTTTCACATTCATTTTGGAGATTGAAGAAAACAATGTTGTAAATTTAGTAAAACTCATTTTGATAGTGATGGATCATTATTTGTAATATAATTCTACTACAAGTGGAGTTGCAAACACAAATAATGTTAAAGCAACATCAAGTGGATGCATAATAATTTCAAGTAGTGACAAATAAACAAAATTAAACTAACAATCTTAACTCAAACAAAAGATATTGATTTGAAATTAGGAAGCATATCAAGTTAACAAGCTCTCCATGCATATATGAAGTTAGGTTTATTAAAGACAAACCATACTCCTTTCATAATTAAGTAATGATGGATACTATTAACCTTTTGAAGGTAATTTGCAAGCTGTAATCTAAAATATTGGCATGAGAAGAGTCCATTTTGACCAAATTTTAACTCTAAAAAATATGTCCCATTAGCATCACCAACTTATAATCATAATTGAAGAATATAAGTTCATTTTTAAAAGCAAAACAAGATAGTTAGAATTCCCTTACATTATATATGACTTGATGAAATGACATTTGATTACAAAATAAATGAAAATTTATCTTGCAAAATGAATTTTTTAATGTAAATTATTTTGGGGATTTTAAAAGTTCGTAATTTTTTTGATTTTTTGCCAATGAGACTTTAAATCATTATTTTACCTAAATAATCATCCACACAAAATTTGAGAAAAGTCTAAACAAATAATTGACAATAATGAAAATTATGAATCCATTCACAAATTAATTTGTATGGAAGTTATGAAGTTCAATGTATGAAACTTTAGAAATAATTCATTTGATCCATACAAACAATTTGATTGCGATTCAATGAAGGTATATTGGCATACCATAATTGCCATAAGGGTTCAACATTTATTATTTTCAAATTGTCCTTGAAATTCTTGCAACCTTTGTTGTTTTCCTTTTTCTTAGAAATCTCCTTATAAATTTCATTACAAATTTGTGGTTTTGTCATATGATTAATGTTTAATGATACATTTTGTTTTTAATTCCAATTCACCCATCAAGTCCACATTGCACAATAATAGGGCAAAATGATCATGTAAGCCTTATCTCTTTTGTTCTTTGTTCTAATTTAATCTCAATGTATATCGAGTTTAGTTCACCTTGGAATGACTTTCAAATCTAAAACCCATGGTTTTTTATGTTTTTTAAAATCAACTAATCATTTTTTAACCTCTAGAATTTGAATCATCCATATGATTCAAACATGCCACTTGTTTTGATGAAATTTTCATCATTTGTGATAATGCATTTAAAGTAATTTTGCCAATTCATTTGGTTCAAAGTTTTCTATAGGTGTCTTCTTGTGAAATTTTACAACATTTTGTTGTTTTTGCCATTCCAATTATATTAATAATTTTTAAAATGATTTTCAATGCATAACCTATAGGTGTGAAAAATTGAGTTTGTTTTTTTTATAGAAATGGAATTATTGGTGTAGATGTGCAAGGATATAAGGATTCAAAATTGAATGTCCTCACCTTTAACTAGGTATGAAAACCAATTATCTCACACAAGATTGAGATTTTAAAAACCAACATGTTGTGTACATGCATTATGCCCCAATACAATTTCAAATCTTCAACTAAGATTTGTGCTTGAACCACATTGTAAAGTCAATAATCTTGCATTGTTCCTAAGGATTTGACACCATCCCTTGCAAAGGGAAATACATGTAATGCAAGTTGGTATCACTTAATTTAAGATGTAATTGTAGTCGTGATTATGGGAGTTACGTTGTTTCATGCATTATAACTCATCCTTTTCCCTTTTCTATTGCGGGTTTCATTATTGTAACTTTTTCAATCTTCTTCGAGGTTCATCAAATCTTTAGTCACTTGAGTCCCAAAATTGATCATAAGAGATATTGTTTTCAAGGTTCTTAAAGTGGACATTGTCAACTTCTTTATCACATGTTGTGTATAGGTTAAAATTTTACCAAACAAATTAACATTGTCGGGGTACCAAATTGGCCCCCCTATTAATCTTACATGTTAGTTAGATTAGTTTTCTTCCAAATTTAGATTCATTTTTTCCAAATAGGCCATTCCCATTGGCCACCATTAGTAAAATTGAAAACTTCGCAAGCTCCCCTAAAGTAAAAAAAGACAAAAAAATTATTACAAAAAAATACATAGATGACAATCCATGACTGGAAACTAAAATATTTCATTGTCCAAAAAGGGATGAAATTTGGGATTTCAACACAAGCATCATTTTCAATGTCCAAAATCTCCTTTTTCATATCCTTTGCATTACCAATAATTCCTTCTTCATTATGATAAAAAACTTTTATAACCTGCTTTTTAGTATCTCGTACATAAACAAAAAATGTTTCTTGCTCATAATGTAATCTCTTGGCCATTTTGTTCAAAACACAATACTTATATGTAGATGAAGCAGAAGTAGACTAAAAAAATCTTGCAACTCAACAATTTCAAGAAAAACATGCACTTCCATATGGAAGCAACTATATTACGATGCATGCCATTTGATGATAATGGGATAAACCATGATGCAATAATAAAAAGATTTAGTCTACACATGACTAAAAGCACAAAGGAACGATGACCCAAAATGCTTATGCATTTTATATTTATGAATCTTTTAAACAATAGCCCAACATCCCCACATAAATATGTAGACCTTATTGTTTAAGGCTCAGATTGCAATAAACAAAATGGTTAATTAGGGCATCCTTATTCCATGCCACTGCAACTTTCAATGCCTCATGCAACAATAGTAGGCTAATAGTTTTGAGCCTACAAACCATTTATAAATGCAATGCAAATGAAACAAACTTCCATCCCATTCCAACAAGCATAGCCCAAAACATGCATTTACCTTGCAAAAAATGTTCCATGAACATCAACATGAAAGATCAATATTAAAACCCACAATGTTAATAATGATAGACACTTCAAAATATTTCAAAGTATCTTGTGCAAACCTGAACTTTGTGGTTTTGTGAGCCAAAACCCTCATTTGAGATATTTTTGTCATGGAAATACAATAAATTGATGTTCCCTCCTCCTTCTAACCAATTGCAACTTGAACTTCTGTCAAAGCTTGCACAAATGGGCACATCAAAGGAATATGAAAGTTCAATAGGAACAATGTTTCTAAAAAATTTGCATAGCAAGTCAACTATCCATTATCCAAATGGAAAGTGAACAAAAGATAGTCCACTCTGCACACCAAACACAACTTGGGAAAAAAAACCTTCCTCCCCCTCCACCCATAAGAAAAAAAGGGAGGTTCTTTCAATCCATCATGTGACTTTGCATTGGTTGCATGGAAATGTTATTCCTAAAATTAGTTGCCATTATTTTTGGCATGGATTAATAGCCCTTTTTAAGAACACCCTACCTATTGTGACACAATTTTTTTTCATACCATCATTTCATAACCTCCAAAATCATTTATTTAGGAGATGTACTAAGAGTTTCAATCAAGATCTTTTATTCTAAATCCAACTCAATTGTGCCCACTGTAAATAATCCTCCCTTGTGTGCTCATTAAAAAACAATAATTCGATGTTTATAAGGATTAAAAAAAATGTAAATGGTAATGTTTATTCTTGGTACCTATACATAAACATTTGTGACCTTAATGATCATTACAAAGACATTGAAATGAATAAAAACATGGCACATGAACACAAGTTACATTTTTCATTTTTGGGGAATCAACCTAATTTGCAACTCTTAGGGCCCATATTAAGTCATAAACAATTATGCATAACAAAAAATTTAGTTCAACAACATTGGACTTTCCTCCACATTTACTCTATGTGTGGGGTCCATGCAAAAGGAGTTGAGGAACCTTAGATGCATTATTTCATTTGAGAAAACAAGGTTGTGCTAATTACATTGCAATAGGTGTTTTGATTTTTAGTAAAAAGTTATTTACATGAAAACATATGGTATGTTTTGGATGAAAACACACTAAGGTGGAATACTTTCCAACATATGTGGATTCCATATTAGAGTTAAAATAAAAGTCCATATTACATTGTAGTAGAATATGTTAGATTACACAAGTCGTATGGCAAGATTAAATAATTTTATTTATTTATAGTTTTAAACTTGATCAATGGTAGAAAACTATATTAAAAATTTACATTAAAAAAATGAAAAGTTGAATTATTAATTCAAATGAATAAATTACTTTATAAAAAATCCATATTTCATTGTATATCTCAATTTGGTTTTCAAAATCTTTCAAAATTGTCTTCCTTGTATCGATGGCATCACATTATTTTATATGTAATTAAAAAATCACCCAATTAAACATTTTTTGTAATTATAATGAATCCATGATATAATGAATTATTAATAATGTGATATGGACTGTGATGTATGGTTTTTGGCATTTTAAAAGTCCAATATGTTATGGTAACTCAAAATCTATACATGAAATTCATACAATGTGATCATATTACATGTAATATTATTTTTTTGAATCCTTTTCACATATTATTTGTTAATATTTTGTTCCATGGCCAATGATTCATAATCCAACAAGTTGTGACATGATTATGTATTTCACCTTAGGTGCTTTCACCTTCTTGAGTTTTTTAGCTTCTTTTAAATTGTAATAGTTTTATAGTATCATCATTGTCCTTATGTAGTTATGTGAAAGATTTAGGAGTTAGGTCACACCTTACAAATCCTCATAATATTTCACTAATAGTAAGAGCATAAACATTTAAACATTGCCCCATGATTTTCAACATGGAATCTTTTTGATCAATGTCATCCTCTCATTCCTTTCTTGTCGTTTAATTTCTAAATCAAGATTGATTAAAAATAGAGGTGTCATATCATTCACTTTGGTAGCTTCAAGTTGGAATGATATATTGAAATTATTTTAAATCATGTTTATTTTCTATCCTTTGCAAATCATGTTGTTCATTTATTTTACATGTTCCCATGTGTGAAAAAGCCATGCACATAGATTTGGTTTTAAAATTGACATTCATAAGTCAATTTTAGGGTTTTCACTTTCTTCAAGTTGGGTTTTAATTGTTGAACAAGTTTAGGAATTGAATTCATTTTTTAATGCATGCTTGAATGGGCATTGAAAGATAACATTAGCAAGTAGAAATGTGTTGGTGCAATTTGTTGGAAGGAAGATGATGCACACTTAAGAAAATTGTTGTTTTATGTGGTCCATACACTATTTACTTTTGTAAATTGACCAACAATTGAGATCATCTAATTGCAAACCATCAAGTTTGGTTTTTTGCCAAGGTAAATGTTTCCACTTGAGCTTTGTGATAAGATATGAGGATGTTTTCAACAAACTCTTTGGTGGTTTCCAATGTAAATCAATGATTGAAACTATAGGTCAAATGGAAATCAACTAATGAAGAATAAAATTTTCTTCTTTCATTCATGGGTGGGATTGAATGTTTGGTTGTACCTTTGAACACAATTTGTAAAATAACATTGATCCATTAACTAAAGATGACACATGTGATTTTTTTTTGGTTTTATATCCTCAAAACTTGAATAGGTTTAATTCTAAGTTTGTTTCGCACAATTGATCCCTTCTAGTGGGTATGAGATGAACCTTAATTTGATTTATGTTCATTATTGAACATGAAAGGATGTTGTGTGTTTTGACAAGGGAAACAACCCTTTGCGCCATGGTTGTACTTTCTTGCTCCTACTTTGGTGCTAATTTTATTAGATAGTTGAAGGTGGTGTTCTATATGACTAATAAAGGTGGTTTTTCATGCAATTTTTGGTCCATGGAAAAACCATTTTGAATTTCTTCATTTTGTGTAGTCTTTCAATAGTTCAGGTGCCCATTGTTCAAACATCCTTTGAATGGTTGGTTATATGTCAATAGGCATATATAGACCTTGTTTAGCAACTTGCATGTTTTTCAACATGAAAATGAATTCGTGTTTCAATTATGACCTTGTTTTCAAAACTAAAAAAATGTGTAGTAATAGAAGTAGCTCCTCTTGCTACAATTTCTTTTGAGTGTAGTTTAATCTCTTCTCTTGGAGTGAACCATTCATAAAAATATCTTCATATTAACTTTTCGTATGGAAATTATCCTCTCTTGCTTTTATGTGGAAGGTCTTCAAGGAATGAAAAACATTTGTGAAGTCACCATGTTTTTCAATGGTTGCAAGGATGGAAGGTCAATGGTGCACAATGGAACCAATTAGTGTAAGTACTTCGTTTCTTTCTTCTATAATTTGTTAATTTAGAGTTGTTACCATCTCCAAATTATCTTCTCACCTTTTTTTTTTTTTTTTGCAACAAAAGTTGTTTTTAGTTTTTTTCATAACCTTCCAATAGGTTGCTTCAAAATCTTGGAAGGTGCTAGCTCCTTTTCTTGGGTGTGTGTGTGCATTGATGTTTTTTGAAAACTCCTCCACCTCTTTAGCTCTTTAGCTATAACACATAATCTTTCTTCCTTCTATATTCAATGAAAAATGAAATCTATCATCATTTGTTGGTCACTATCATCATTTAGAGATGATTATAAATGGTTTATTATATTATTTCAAAGTTTAAAAAATATTCAACTCCAAACATGTTCAACTCCTTAATAAAATTGCAAACATGTGTAAAATCTTACAAATACAATAGTGCAAACTTAATGAAATGGGCAACATCACAAGCATTGGTCAATGTTAAAGAGTAAAACTAGAGCTAAAAGATAAAAAATTGATAATTAAAAAAAAATTGCATGAAAATTAAAAAATTGCTAGTAAATACTATATGAAAGAATGACAAATGTAAAAAAAAAAAAAAAAAAAAAAAAAAAAAAAAAAAAAAAAAAAAAAAATAAAAAAAAAAAAAAAAAAAAAAAAAAAAAAAAAAGGATGATATAAATAATCTAAGAATGGATGTGTTTCAAAAACTACTTCAAGATTTTAACATTTCATACATGCTTTTATCAAAATAACAATATTATTTTTTGAATATAAAATTAAAAAAAATCATATACAGAATTAAAAAAGCTATTCCATCAAAAAATGTCAAACTTGAGTGATAGGTATGGTCTCCACACTTAAATGTGTATGGATGAAATGGTGCCATGATATTATATGGAATCGTTACAAATTTATCATTTTATGAAACATTTACAAGTCTAAAAATTGAACATAGTACAACAACATTCAACATGAACACAAGGAATGCAATTCATGTAATAGCCATGTACAAAACTTCCGCAGAGCCGTCATTCTCTTCATTTTTCATTCACATTAAAACAAATGTTTCAATCTAACACCAACTTTTTGTCCAATAATATTTTGTTGATGACTTCAATGCCAAAATGCTTAACCAAGATTTTACCAAAAACAAATGATCACCAATAGTTTGTTGTCTTCAAATTTATTGAAGCCACAACAGATTTAAAGTTTTCGAATAAATCATATTTAGACAAATGCACCTAATCAACAATGTGTTGTAAAAGTTGTTGAAGTTGATTGAAGATGTCCAAAAACCAATTTACCAATTGATAAAACTCTTCACCATCTTCAAGCATTTCCTAAAAGTCTCAGTAGATTCTTTCAGGGAATGTGTGTTGGTCTCATCGCCCTGAACCAAATAATCCAAAAAGAAGAGCAAAATCTGATCAGAGCACACACTCCTGTTGCAACGAACCAAACTACTAATTTAAATCACTTGGTGGAAGCTGGTCCATGGTATTGCAAGGAATTTAAATCAGTAGTTTGCAACCTCTGAACCAACTTGTAAGTCCTTAAGAGGGGCAAGGATTGAACATTGTAAATGACAGTAATCACTTTCATTGCAATCCACAATCCAGGCACCACCTCCACCGGGTTCAGCAGAAAACTACAATTTTGGTAAAGTCTAAGAAATCCCAAAGTTCATCCTTCCAATCTAGACTAGATCACCCAAGTTGCACTTCTGATCTCCAAGCAAATAGGGAGATAATCTTTACTGCTCTCTGAAGCAAAAAAAAGTCTGGAGAAACAGGCTATTTACAGAAACCAGCCAGATTGACTAAAATTCCTGGGAAATGCTGCCTCCCAAATCACCCTTCCCACCTTTGCCTGTCTTTTTGGGCAACAGAACAGTGTGGATATTGGGTAACACACCACCATTGGCTATAGTAACAGTCCCAAGCAGCTTGCTCAGCTCTTCATCATTCCGCACTGCCAGCTGTATGTGGCGTGGCACTATACGATTCTTCTTGTTGTCTCTTGCAGCATTTCCTGCCAGCTCCAGCACCTGCAAGGGACCATTTCAACCAGTAAGATCATGTGGCACCACCAACTGCAGCTAAAATACAAAGATAAGCCATAGTTCTGAACATGACATGATCAGACACAGATTTCACAGCTGCCCATGAACCTGTGGTCCCAACACTGGACATACCCATTCTAAAGTTACTCAAGATCATGTGGGACCAAGTGCAGCTAAAACATAGACACTGTGAAGTTCTGAACATGCATTGAGTGCAGATTTCACATCCACCCATGCCCAATATGCCCATTCTAAAGTGACTCCATGGAGCAAGATTCAGAGCACGACATGACATTACTAACAATTGCTAAAATTGACATTTGCATGTAGTGCTGCAGCATATCAATTTCCACAACCATGCAAGCATCCAGGTGAAAATGCCAGAAAAAAGAAGAAAAAAAGAAGAAAAGCATCATACCACACCACATCCAGGCAGAGAAGAAACCTTCTTTCCACACACCAACCAAGCAGTCATGAGGAAAATGCAGGCAGAAAAGAAACCGTCACTCCACACACTAACCAAAAAGTCATCAGGAAAATGCAGGCAGAGAGGCCTCAGATTAGAAGGATACAGTCTACGGCACTCAGAAAAGAAAACAAAAAAAAAGAAACGCCTTTAGACTACCACGGCAGTAGGCAAACTACGACAACCTTATATCAGTGGACAAACACAACATCAAAAACACGGTTTGGAAAGCCAAACCTCGAGAAAAAGTAGTTCAAGACCATCAACGAGAACAATACGGGCAGACACACACTCGCAAGTGCCACAAGATGAGCCCTTTTTCGTCTGAGGCCCAGAAGAAACCATAGACTAAATAGAAGAAGAGTGGAAAAACGCCGCCTCACCTCGGCAGCCAGGTACTCCAAAACCGCAGCAAGATAGACGGGCGCACCGGCTCCCACACGCTCCGCATACTTTCCCGCCTTGAGAAACCGAGCAATCCTCCCCACAGGAAACTGTAGACCTGCCTTCTGTGACCGGGAGATAGACTTGGATCCCTTCGTCTTCCCTCTCCCTCCTCCACCTGCAGCCGATCCTCCCGTCGAACTCATCCTTCTCTCTCCCGCTCTCCTCCTCTTTCCCCTACCCCCTCCCACCCCCGCCGAAACCCTACCACACCTTCTCACACTCCTCCTACAAATCCTAACCCTGCCTCCCTCCCTGCTTCCCTCACTCACTAACTCAAGACCACCAAACTACTACCTGCAATCCCCAAAAGTCCTACTTGCAAAGGACTTCAAAGAGCAAAAAAAACCAGATCTGGTTCAGAAACAGATAGACAGACAGACAGACACTCAAGAAACGAGTACAAGAACACGAAGGGCGACTGCAAAGACCAAGCGACTGCAACAAAGATTGCGACTTCTACAGAGAGCGGCAGAAAGCGAAACAGAAGATGGCAAATGATTAAGGCAAAGAGGAAACAGCAAGGGAGTAAGAAAACGCCAGAGGCAAAGGCGAGGAAGAAGATCGAGAAGGGGAACGAAGACCGAGAGAGAGAGAGAGAGAGAGAGAGAGAGAGAATGCTAAAAAGCCGCATGCAGTCGCGCGGCTTTGTAACCTTAGCGGAGTTGCAAAACCCTAAAGAATCTGCGACGTGGCTGGATCCTATTGGTCGATGCCAGCATGGCGAGTATTGATTGGCGGAAACCACCCACGCATGCAAGGAAGGAAGCAAAGGAAAGGAAAGGGAAGCATTTGCTGTTGCAAAACACATTTGAGCTTTTCGAGGGTGCTCAAGAAATCTGCTGCTGTGTGGCACAAGCTCTGTCCATCAGCAGCAGGTCATGACTACCTCTAGAATGGCAAAACTCTGCTGTGCCCCTGCCCTTTAAATCACTTGTTTGCTCACAAAGGTGCAATGATTCTTCACAAGAGCTTTGCTGATGACCTATTTCAACTTAAAAGATATTCTTGTCTGACCATCTATCTGCAATGTGGACTTTGTTTTGCAGTGAACCTTGAGGAGCAAAGGTGGCCTGGAAGACAAGAGGATAAAATGCCAAAGGTGAACTCACTGCAAAACTGCATTTTAGCTAAACATCTGATTTAGTAGAGCAAAGTCTCAGGTACCCTACAAAGGTAGTTCTCAGAGAGAGAGAGAGAGAGAGAGATTGGGGCTGTTGGATTACATCACAATCTTCACATTGCTGGTGCTTGTACATGAATCTCTGGGAGTGTGACATTCTTGAGGAGGTATAAACACTATACCTGTTAGTACCACAGTGATGCGCTGATGACACAAAATTAGTACATTTGTATGAACCAAATGCTCTCCTTTTTCTTAAGCTGCACCTAAGAAATTATCTGGATCTGTGTGTGAGTACAGAATCTTCGCCATTCAAGCTAGATTTGACTTAATCATCAAGCATGCACCAAAGGGGGATTTGGACTTATAAACATGCACAATCTGGTGAGTAGTTCTAAAACTATGCTACTGGATGGATGCAAATACTCATCATAAGTCCAAAAGAATGTAAATGACATTAGCACGTTCCAAAACAAGTGATCTGTTCTGTTGTTTGGAAACTTATGCAGCTTATGGATGCATCTTGGATTGGTCCTTAACTTCAAAGAATTCGTGTCATTGAAGTCTGAGAAAAGAGAGTTGGTTGCAGTTGTCAAGTTTTTGATGCAGGGAACAAGGGACTATTGTGTCTGAGTTCCTAGGGAAAGAATTGGTCAACAACCATTAGAATTTGTCTACCTCTGGCAAAGCAAGCCAAATGTAGAAACGGTCCAACTAGTCACAGTGCTTGTCAGGACTCAAGAATAAGTCCCTCTCCATCAAAGAATCTTCTGGGGAGCTGCTTCAGTCACAGTGCTCATCAGGACTCAAGAGTAAGTCCCTCTCCATCAAAGAATCTTCCGGGGAGCTGCTTCTAAGTGATGGGATTGATTTTTGGCAACTGTGCTGGACCATTTCCAACTGTTAAGAAGTGTTCAATTCTTCTTTAGAGGATGGACAATGGTGAAGGGACTCCAAGTTGAGTCAAGCCTGGCAGGTAAGAGCATTCATTGTCCATTTGATCAAACTCTGAGTTTGTCTACATTATGGCAAAGACAACAAGATCACTTAACTAAATGACAGTATCTTCATCTGCACAAGGTTCAAGGAGCATTTGTGTATTTGGAGCATTTGTGCATTTGTGTAGAGAATTAGGCATCAATAATTCTCAACTCTACCCATGTTACTTTGATAACAAGATACACTTATTCTTTAGCTGTAAAGAGGGATTTTCTACTTGTGAAAACTACAAATTCAAGCTTGGAAAATACCAATGTTGATAAAATAAACAACATGGCCATCTTTTAGTTTAAATGATCTACTTGCTTTAGACCATGTTTACTCATGTTTTAGATCTAGGCATCTACATTCCATTTCTGTGTACCTTAGAAGCACATAAAAAAATGAAGGCTTTGTTGCCTCCTAACCCTGCAAATTGAGGAACCTTGATTGTTGGATCATGTGAGCAAAGGATCACTCACAGGATGATTCTCAAGAACCTTTGCTCGCTGGATGATTTGACACTTATAGCTGAAGCTTCGATGACTGAGGACCTCTTCCCTTCCCTAATCTGTAGCAAACATACTATTGTATTAGATTGAAGACACTCATATCATTGAAGACACTCATTTAAGACACTCAAAGACCTTTTGATGATGATAATGTTCAGGATTGCTGGATGATGTGTGGCAGTGTTAAGATTCACACAAGGTAAAAGTAGTCATGACCCTGCGCTAAATCCATGATTTCAGCATAGTTTGAAGTGTGTATTCATGTTCCGTGTCAACTTGGTGAATTCAATAATGAGTTAAACCAAGGTTTTATGTTTCGATGTACACAAAGTTTCAAATGGCAAATTTGAAATAATACAAAACATACAAGACTTTGTAGTTTGGTGGATTTGAGTCCCATCAATGCCACCAGATCCTCTTGTCGATGCTCATATTTTTCAACCCATCCTGAAAGAGAATTGAAAAACTGTAATTTTGTGGAGTCAGGATCTTGTAAACATACATGCAATGATAAGATCACATGTATCTGACTTTCAACAAAATTTGCACAAGAAGCCAAAAATTGGTTTGCAGATAATTGTTGTTAAAACTGAGGCATCACTATTGTTCAAGCTCTGTGTCTGACATCAGTATGCTTAAAGATGGAGAACATAAGTTACTCCATTGCTTACAGAAATCATGATGGCTGGAGATAGTGGTTTCCACAACACCCAGCAAAGTAAAATCACTACTCCTGATTGAACCAAGTGGTGGCAATCTGAATAGTTTTTACCCTTATATGTTCAATTTTTCATGTTTATGGATAGGGCTGAGGAAGCGATTAAAACTCTATGTTTGATGTAGTACTGGTGATGATGCCGTGAGTGCATATATGAGAAGCTCGCAAATCTCAGGTGAGGATTGTGAGCTTCTCATATATGTGCACACACAGCTTCAGAGCTTCTCATTTATGCACTCAAGCTTCATTGCCAGCATTTGCTCCAGAGTCTGTTGGGATTGCCTACTATCTACTATTCAGGCTTGGTAGACTGTGAGCTATTCAGGATGGTGAGGATTTCAAGCTTCTCATAACTCTAACAAATAGCCTACATCAGTAATAAGAGAGTTATGTCTATCGTAGGTTCTTTTTTTCTTCCCTGTATTGATAACTCTGGTGACAGCCTCAACCCTAACTCACCAGGTTAGCTTGCTGTCCTCACAGAGCATGAGAAGGGGGCCCAGTTGGGATTTGAACTCACAATAGTATGCAGCCTTACCCTTAGCCACTAAAGTAGCTGAATGTCTGTTGTAGGTTTTAACAAGATCTTTGAACTCTATCAAAAAAGCGAACATAAGTAAGAGAAAAGACTTTTTGTGGTGATGTAGCTTGTAATTTTCCAGTGATGGTTAGTTGCTGCTTCCAACAATTGCTATGAAGCATTTTCCCAGTAATAAAACAGCCTGAAGCACACAGCTCATGCTTGATAAGTACACAATAATCTGCCCAACATTTCGGACTGAACTCTCACAGCTCATGATGGATATACACAAAATAATTTGCCAAAAATTTTAGGCTAATGATTTTAGAATCCCACAGGAACAGTAGCTATTAGTTTACAGCTTGTCTGGAGTTGTCAGTTCATACAAATCATAAGCAGAGACTGTTGCACCATTTGTAGATATGTGTATATCATAGATAAATCTTGAAAAAGGTGATGCTAAGAAAGACAACAACCTGGTATTTTTGAGGTCTCATTCTCACCCCCCTTTCTTGCTTCAGCGGCCATGCAATCCAAGCCTGCAAATGAACAACACTTTTGCCAACATGCTCCAGAATTTCATTCCGGCAATATAGAGATGTCCTGCAGCAGCAACCCCTCAGAACTGTGGAAAACAACACCTAAATCCTCAACATAGAAAGAATACACCAGCCCACCAACATCAGCCCATGAAAACTGCTTGCTTCCAAAGCAGTTCTTCCCACAATCAATTGTGTCACAATATGACCACATGGGAGGCAGATTACAAATCAATTGTCACAGCAGGCCCCAAATTATACTGTAGGTTTCCTTGTGGTTAGTGCCAAGTACAAAGGCACATGGACCATGGCAACATTCATGGTCAACCTTGGAAAGATGAAAAGGTGTAGTGCAAAACTTGCACAAGTTTGACCTGCAAGAAACCATTTCCTGGATTGAAACCAAGCTCCAACAGTGAAAGCAAAGGTGACACAGCCACCTTGAACAGAGTTACGGAGCAGATAATGAAGGGAAGGCTATAATCAAATCAGACCAAAGTATAATAAATCAGTGGAAGTTGCACTGTTGTAAATAAGAATTTTGGAAATCAACATAATTTTCCCAGATGGGCTTGTATCTACTCATTGCTAACTTCAGCCATGGCTTCATGTTCCCATTGTAATGCACAACTGCTCCATTCTCGATCAAGTCTGCATCAATGTTTGCGTCATAACCTAATCCTAGTATGTGCCACCTTCGATCCAGGGGCTCTGTCAGCCCATAGAATGCAAGCAGACCGGCAGGCAGGGTGCCCAGTTTCCACAATGTCCGGTCCACATTCTGTTCTTGCCAGTAGTGATAACGAGCTGTCACCCCCTCTTCCCTCCACCTCACAAGATCAAAAACATTCATTCCAAATGCCCAGCCACAGGCATCAGGGTCAAAGTGTGACTTTATCTTGGGGTGAGAGAAATTGAGGTACTTGTGAAAACGATGGAAGCTCTCCAGGCATGTCTCCACAGCACCATTCACATTATTGTGGAGGTCAAGAGAGAAAAGGTCTGTCAGGTCCCTTTGAACAACAACATCATCATCCAGAAACACCACCTGCACATCACAATAGAAGTCAATAGAACTCTTGCAAGCACCCATCAAACATGCAAGTTCTCAAAGTGGGACAATTGCAACATGAGCTATCCAACAATCCTAGAATAAACCACTACCTCACAAGGAAAATTACCGCCCAGGCAAGACCTTTTGCTAACTTAGGATTTCAAAAGTAACAAACAGCTCTGCCCATTACTGAAAGATACAATATATGTCTAGTACTTGGAGATAACAGATACAGTGACTGTGCTATCTGTGCTTATAAATGTCAGACTTCATTCAATACTATAAGTGTATGTATTCCATGAAACACCCAACTCCTGAAATGAAATGAAATTTCCCAAATCCAAGTGAGAAATTCTCCAATGCCACAATGCCATAGCCTGATTAAGACTATTCAAACATCACAAAGCAGAATGAACCTGAAAGTTGTTTTGACTTCAAGATTGCTATTACCTTGTCTAGTTGTGGGTAGACTTCAGGGATATAGAACCGCAGATGGTTGAGCATCGACAGATACTTTGGATTACGGAACTTGAGGGCAGTCCTCTGTGCCTCCCCTGCATTCTGGCCAGTAGAGCGGAAATAATAGTTTTGAGTCTCTGCATCCTGAAGTTGCTTGAGAACTGGGACATATGAGGCATTCAGCCAGGTGAAGCTCTCCACTGTTTGTATTTCAATGACTGCACCTTTGAAATCGTTGAGAGAAAACCATGATTGCATCGCACCATAATTGACAGCATCTGTGACTAGATGGAAGACCAAATGCTCTGGATGATTTGCATTCATTATTGTTGAATTGACAACAACAGAAGCCCCCAATACATTATCAGAGAACACACAAAAATGGAGAAGATTGGTGTTGACTAGTGCAGTTGCTACTTGCTTTTGTTCTTTGATCACTTGCTCCCTCAGATCAGCATCACTGGCCCACTTCATTGCCAGCCTCAAGCTTAGGCAATATAGGCTCTTTGGGACAGCCTCTGCTGCCAGCTGACCAAATGTTGCACTTTGTGTAGCAGCTGTGTTCGCCATCTCTTCCAAGGCCTGTAACATCCATTAATGTCAGAACAAATTGAAGGACATGATTACTGTTTCGTTTGGAGTCCAGATCCAGTGCAACTTGGTGAACTGGATGTGTAGGCACACTCTCCATGCTAGCCAATTTTCATACAACACATGGCCCCATTGAAGCCAGTAACCTTCAGCTTTGCAGACAAGACAGAGGTGCAAGATTTTCAGCCATTGTGAAAATAGTACTCATTCTTCATGAAGAAGAAACACAAAATCTGTAAATCAACCTGAGAGAAATGATGATGCCAATTCACCTATTACAAGAAAGAGAATCTCACTCTTGGCAGTAAATTCTGAAAGAATTAACGCACTTCAATCACACCAGAACAGAAAGTTGCCAAGTCCCCAAATAGTTACTTGGGTCTAAAAGAGGGTAATCAATATGATGTAAGAATGCAGAAAGTGTTCAGGACTCAAACAGACTTGTCACAACACCTTGTACTAAGCCAAATCATGACATCAAAGTAATCCTCATAGTTTTCATGATACCTGCATTTCAGCCTTCAGTTTCATAAGCATGGTGGCACTGTCATAATGCAGCTCTTTTGCTTGGTATATGAGGGAGGACATCTCCTGCATGATTGGCTTCACCTCCTTCCACACTATTGGGGAGCCCCGAGTTGCAGCCTGCCACAAGCCATACACCAAACAGTGAAGCAGAATGATTTAGCTAAAACCTCCATGAAACAAGGAACATCTCATCCAACTATGTGTCAAGGAGAACAGTAGCCAGGGGATGACAGAGTTGTACTAGAGAAAGCAGCTGCTGTGAAGCTCGAATTTGTGCACTCAGATGCCAAGCAAGCTGCAGGTTGCTGTTCTCTTTGGCAATCACAGCATACGACTTGCACAATGTCATCTGATCCCCAAGCTGTCTCGAAAGGGAGTTTGGGCTAAGCACCCCTTCATCTGTATCACCTCCTCTTTGCGTTTTGTCAGGCTGCACAGGCAAGCCATTTGAAATTAGAAACCCTCTCAAAGATAATGTTGCAAATCTTTTAACAGCAATGAAGGAATTGGCAAGCATAAAAAAAACATTTTGGGAGACTAGGGGACAACACACTAAAATTTTGAAACACAAAAAATGTTTTAAGTCCTTGGAGATGCCATAGCAAATATTTCAAATACATGCTTACAGAAAGAGTTAGGAACATTATCTTTGTAGCAAGCACTTACACAAGAATGCAACAGGACAGCATAAGACACTATTGTCAAGTGCTGGTTCAAAGACACAAAGGTCTTCATCAGGCTTTCATGGTACCACTTTTCCAACAGTGGAGACATCTGCTGGAGATTACAATGAACTTGCAAAGCTGCATTCAATGGCTACAAGACTTCTTTGATACAGGGACATAGCTCAAATCTTACATGTAAGCACACCTCTATTCAATTTTCCCCCTTAAGAGTTGCCTTGCTCTGCAAAGCACTGATCATAAGTGTTGGCAACAGACTCACCAAATGGGTGCCTGGATTGGGATATTGTTGCAAACCCAAAATCCAAAATCCCAGCATGAAGAGCACCCCTGCAACAAAGAGACACAATAGAAATTCGTTTTAGAACACATAGTTTGAAGATATTAATTTGCAACTGACATCTATGAAACTAAAAACTAATGAGAAATTGCAGTTCAGGATGCCAGATTTTACAAGACATTGAAATCTAGACAACTATAGATGATAACATAACAAAATCAATGGAGCAGCAAGATGTTCAGACTGAAAAAAGTGATTCTCCTGAATTGAGAATATTGCAGATGCAAGAGTACATATCAGGTAACCATGGAAATTTGATCTCTATTCAGGCCCAAGTTTTGGAAAAAAATGCACAGGAAAACTGTTCCTAGGCATGAAGGGGAATGTCACAATATACCAGCAATGACCAGAAAGATGGGGTAATTGGGACGCCGCCGAGAGGAATTTCTGCGCTCCAGTGACTTGCGTCGCAGCTGTGAGGGACTGGGGCTGTTATACAGCCCCGCACGCATCCCATTCTCCTTCCCTATATTGATTCCGTTAAGCCCTACAAAAATCTCCTGCTTCTCTAGAAGCATATGTGCACCTTTGGTGCCCTCTCTGGACAAATGGGTATTCCACAGGTGTTTCTTGTTCTCAGAAGTATATCAAATACACTGGCTATTAGCTTGAATCTCTTTACAGATCCAAGACAGCCTGATCATCAGCTTACTCCTTGCTCCACAGAACTACACTGGATGCATGTTGTGTCTGATCACAAACAGACTGTTGAAAACAAAGAACACATTCTGGCTGGGCCCACCAGTGTGGCATCATTCTCCATCAACCTGCATCTCCCCTTCCTGACTCCTGCTTTTCACCAATGTCGACAGCACCCTGCCAATAGCTCGCCTCTTGGAATATGATTACTGTGTGATTCCTTTGCTGTTGAATCTCAGTGTCTGCCTCCTCCCCAGACTCGAATTTCTCCCATAACACTTTTGCCCCTCTGGAAAGCCGCATCAGTCCCTTCACACATACCACCACATATTCTTCCTTTACTACACACATTGGGTACATTTTCCTCTCCACGTTTTCCTCACCAAAGAATGCAAGAAAAGAATCCCCATTTCTGTGCTCCAAAGTCGAACACATTCTTCAAATTGTCTTGATGCAGCCTTGGCAACCTTTCTACCCGTAAAAAAAGGCCAAAAAAGAACTCGTAATGTATGTTCCTGCATTCCCGATTCAAGACTGCATGCAAACAAAGAAGAACTGCATTTTCGGTCGGATTCCTCACCCTCTGTTTCCTCTTCTTCTTGCGCAAGAATTCGTGACAAAAGAAACCCAAGGTCAAGTCCAAGTCCAAACAGCTGTCGCGGAGGAAAAAAGCCTTCTAACGTCCGTTGAGAAAACATACGCGGCCACAAGAACGAATGCTCCCTAGAAACTTCCTACGCTTTCCTATACAACAATTGCACCATACAGATCTCGGTTCTCATCATCCAGTGTCCGATCTACAAACGACGTAGTACAAATACAGTCTTTACGTGCGCAAAAGACAGCGAAAAAACACCTAAGAATGCAACCAAAAACGTCTTGCAAACACCTTGAAATCAGATCGGAAGAGCAGTCTTGCAAGGTACCCGAGAAAAAAACGTTGCCAAAACTCTGTGTATGTTCTTGCTGTCGATCTGCGACCACAGACTACCGCACATTCAATCGCACTCTTCAAAACTCCATTGTCCCCGCAAGAACTCCAAACGCGTTGCCAAAACTTTATCTCCTTGTCTCTGTTCTTGTCCCTCCTCTCTCTCTCTCTCTCTCTCGTCTGTGTTCTTGCTGTCGATCTGCGACCTTAGCGCATTCAATGGCATTCTTCGAACTCCATTATAACCGCAACGGACTCCAAACACGTTGCCACAGCTCTCTCTCTCTCTTTCTGTGTCTGTGTCTGCGTCTCCCTCTCTCTTCTTGTCTCTGTTCTTGCTCTTGATCGATCTACGACCACAGCGCATTGAATCGCGCTCTCTTAAGACGCCAATGTCCCGCGCGACGGACTCAAAATCGCACCGCGAAAACACATACAGAAAGCGTCCTGAAAAACACTTCCAAAGAAGGAAACTCTTCTGCGAGACAGAAAATCACAGCGACAAAAGCACGGAACGCAAAAACACAACACACGAGCGAGAGAGAGAGAAGGCAGAAAGAAGAAGAAGAGGGGAGCGATAAGGCGGGGGGGACAATTCCGCAACAGAATGGATTTGCTCTCGTGGATTCCGAACGTAACAGTCATATGGAATGCTTACCTCAATAGTCTGGAATATATTCCACACTCTATAATCGTTACTCTGCTGCCTCAAATTCTGCGTCTGTCCCCGCACCTCCCCGCAACCCAACATCGCCTAGGCCCACATGTGTCTTCTCGCTGTTGGCCAATTCTGCAACAGAATGGCTTTCCTTTCGGGAATCCTGAACATGACAGTTGTCTGGAATGTATTCCACACTCTCCAATCGTTATTCTACTGCTTCAAATTCTGCGCCGTAATTTGTATCTGTTCCCAAACCCCCCCCCCCCCCCCCCCCCCCCCCCCCCCCCCCCCCCCACCCCCGCCTTTCCGCACCGCGCGCCTCCGCCCACTCGGCGCAGGTTGCCCCGGCGGCCCGAGCCAGCGACGCCCCGCACCCCCCGCCCGCGGG
>Ga0116231_10001405_pt1 | contig 49024 bp, 36 predicted proteins | sample S1TSphgellanicum_2_FD_89695 | JGI IMG/M metagenome (GOLD analysis project Ga0116231, IMG submission 89695) | Host-associated microbial communities from peat moss isolated from Minnesota, USA - S1T2_Fd - Sphagnum magellanicum MG | ecosystem: Host-associated > Plants > Peat moss > Unclassified...
GGGGGGGGGAGAGGCTAAATATAGTGGACAACAAGAAAACTAAATAATTTTTTTAAAAGCTTGAAGAGACAGAGACATGCACACAAACGCGCACAAGTGGGCCAAAAAGAGGGACATAAAAATGACATGCTTTCTTTCGATCGACAATCAATACAGTAAGACACACCCCTTTGTTGATAGAAAAAGACAAAAACCGAGTGGGGCCGATTGCTTGTGGGGAGCGTGCGGATGAGTTGCACATGTGCAAGCATTCACAACGAGACAGATTGCAAAGCAAAGGAGGGACATCGTGAGGATGGAGCCAAAACCTAAGTTTGTCGTCTTCCAAAACCCACCCACAAAAAACCCTATCAACAACCGATGAGGAGCTAGAAAGAAGAAGAAGAAGAAAAAGGGAGCCAAAAAAACATGGGGCAGGGAGGTGGTGGGGGGGGGGGACGGTGAAAATTTGTGTGACAATTTATTTGTATGACCCGTAACCAATGAGTTTTTGTGTTATAAAATATTTATAGGAAAAGGAACAAGCCTTCCTATCACCACTAAACTAGTGAGGAGCTATTAAAAGATGGGAGTTGAGATTCAAGGGCTACCTAATACGGAAAGGCGGGGAGGAAGGAAGGATGGACGGACGGATGGATGGATGGGAGTGTGTTACACTATCTTAACCAATGAAGGCCTCGACAAGGTTGCCAAAGATAATTATAAATTGTGATGCGGCTATTGCAGCAGTTGTGTGAACAGTAGTCAACTATTTGCTTGCTCCAATCCAAGAGAAATGGAAACTGAAATGAAAACCAAAAAAAAATTCCGCACGTATATGCAAATTAGAATACAAAGAGTGAAAAAAATTAAATTAAATCATATCCTCTATATATATATATTTGTTCCCCCAGAAAAATTGTCTTTTTTTTACCAAAAAAACTAGGAAATATTTTGTTGTTTAGTATTGTAGATTCGACTAAATTTTCTTTTTGGGAAGGAAAAAAATTCCAACAATTAAAAAACTGGAATAATAATAATAATAATAATACTAACTAACTAACTAACTAACCAACCAACCTACCTATTTTATTAATTTTTAAAAATCACTGCTCTTTGAGTCTCTACCAGCTACATTTTTTTTATTGGTCATAGTGAATAGGTCTCTTATATGATTCTTTCCTAATTGATGTGCTTACCCCCAATGATGATGAGCTATGCTCACTCCCCTTGTTGATCGTAATGACATCATGAATGCTCTCATTGTGGTCGGTTGAATATAAATCGATCAGTGTAAGTAGGTGAAACGGTAGTGCATAGGGTGTGATGATCATCTAGGCAATCCCAATACTACCTACATCATTTTAGGTAGTCTCGCCGATGAGATGAGATGAGATGATCATGATGATGTTGTTGTTGTTGTTGATAGCGTGCAGGTTGTTCATTCTTTGATTTTAAAAGTCATTTCAATCCAAGCCAATGATAACAATTTTACACATACATAGGTGAAGAACATAAACTATTTTTCCTTTTTAAAAACTTCAATTATGGTCTTATTATTGACTCAAATGAGAAAATGGGACACTCAAAAAAATCCCCTCCCTCTTCCCCCCACCCACCCCTCCCCAAAAAAAAAACACCAAGGGGTGTGTCACACTATGGCCTTGCCATTTACATTAAAAAAGTATCTTATGGCAAAAAGAAGAATTATGCAAACTCAAATATTTCACCATGCCAACACCTAATCTTTTGTCCTCCTCTTTGCCATAAATTAGGTCTAATTAAGAGGGGAGTAGTTAAGCAAGTTTCAGTTATTAAATCTACCATTAAACTCTCTGCAATTGAAGAAATCATACCCTTAGTAAATGCTCAATTCTAGTGCAGTTCTCTGGCACATACTTCTATATTACTTTCACTTTGAGAATTGCAGACTATTTCAACATGGAGGAGGGCTCTGAAACCCTAGTTCTGTTGGATCATCTCCAACCATGCACTGTGTTTAGGCTCAGTGGCATATTTGATACCAAGCGCCACCACATACATGCTGTGGCCAGAAGAAGAAGAAATAATAATAATAATTATTATTATTATTATTTTTAAAATGCTGTTAGTAGCCCCCAAGTATGAAACAATGCTCTTAATTAATCTTGAAGCCCACTTTACAAGGTTGTTAACCAAAGGGTGTGGCCTTGCCATTTACATTAAAAAGTATCTTAAGGCAAAAGAAGAAATGAATTATGGAAACTCAAATATTTCACCATGCAAAAATGTACCTAATCTTTAAAAAATAACTTTGGATTCAGCTTGGAACCAGTTTGATCAAAGTTTTATACATGAATATGATAAGTAAAGTAATTGTCAGTGATTTTTTAAATTTTATTTAATAAAGTTTTCTCTCTGTTTTTTTTTGACAAAAGTTTGGCATATATTTGGGGGGACAAAAAAATATGGTTTCAATTAATTCCACTAATTTTTCTTTTTCCAGGGAAAAAAATCGCCAATTATTATTATATCAAAAAATTGAAAAAGAAAAAGAAAAGTCCTGAACCTTGCTTGTAGCAAGTTAATTTTTCTTAACAAATTAACTTTTATGTGAATAATTTTACAAAAAATATTTTTAGGGTTATGCAAAGATCTATGTGTTGGATCACCAGATCGGGGCTACCCTATTTACATAGAGTTGAAATATTTCACCAAATCAAATTATCAAACTATCTTGAAAACCCCCAGAAAATCCTAGACTTTAGATTCATACTGATTAACTTCCAAATTCCAATAGCTTGGCAACCCAGGAAAAATCAAATAAAGAAAAATCAAATGCACCAAGGCAATATTTATTTGTAAAGGGAAATTAGGGAAATAAGATAAAATGTATGCAACTTTTGATTTTAATTTTCAAGCTTATAAATTGCAGTTTTTTTAAAACAGAAAACCTTGTTTCCCCATTTTTATGAAGTCGCGAATTAAATATATCTTACCTAATACTTCCCCTAATAAAAAATAGAAATTGGGCTAAATACCATAATTGGGACTCAAGAGACCTTTAAAGTGGGTTATGTCCAGTATTGGGTGGTTATTAGTTTTTTTAAAATAAGTACCACTCGGTTTGGATTTTTTTTAAAATTCAAAGAACCATTTTGTGTGCGTGTGTTTTTTTAACTTTTCCAAATTGAGATTAAATACCCTTCAAGGGTATCACTTTTTATTTTTAAATCTAATTCTTTCATAATAGGTTCTCACTATGTTCATATCAATCAATTGTGTGAAACCAGTTCTTTAAAGCAATTTAGGGTTTAAGTTTTAGATACTATTGTTCATGACATTGTTTAATAATTAAAATTTGAGATCATATGTGTAGAGTTCCATTCCAATGGCCAACATGAAAAACAAATTTTCCATTACATGACATATTCCAACAAGTACATAGTCAAGTTTCTATAATCCCATTTCATTCAAATGACCTTTCAAATTCCTCCAAATTCTTCTTCTAAATCCACTTCAACCTCAATGAATTCAATTAAATTCAAAAAGCACTTATAAGCAAGCCTAGAGTCATTGTATGATTCACTCATAACAAAATGAAATTGGAAGCTAATGAAGAACCTATTATAAAGCAGTGCAATTGAATTGTGCATTTTCATCAGTTTCAAACAACATAACATGTAGCAAAAAGCATTGTAAAATAGGACCAACCACCTCAAAATAATGAGAAGCACAAAACATCAAATGGAATCACTTAGCATTAAACAAGAAACGAAAAACTACTGCCCTTTTTTTTACTATAGTGACCACCCTAGGTTCAACAAGGATTAACTTAATCTAAACCCACCATAAACCCTAACTCTAACCTAAACCCTTAAGCTTACTTAATTTAAAAGCTGATGCTTAACCTTACTTAATTAGACTTTAATCTTCATAGTTGAAACATGGGGCTACATTTTAAACTTAATTTGGGTTGAAAATTGGGATGAATATTTGATTCCTAGCTCATTGGTTGTTTCTTGTGAAGGAACCACTCCTTCCGTCAACGCCTAGTTTTGGTCAATTTTTTTACAATAATTGCATTAAAATTTGGGCCAATTATGAGCCAATTTTTAGTACATGCCTAACATTGGTTATGTTATACCAATGCCTTAAAAAATGAACCAAAATTCCCATTGATTATTGAAAAAACCTTCTTTATTTTTCAAGGTCTAGTGTCATTTACATGCCTTTGATGAACAAGCACATACACTTATACCATGGTAAAAACTAGTGTTGGTACAATATCACATTTTTAAATCCACTCCATGATACCAATAAGGTATATTTTATAAAAACATTTAATAAACATATATGCATTGAAAATTTCCAACAAAATTTTTTTCAAGGTAGATGTGGATTTGAGATCATTTTTTCCCCTTTACTAGATTTTTTTCTTAGTTTTCTAAATATAAAAATTAATTAAAAATACATACAAAGATTATGCACATTCACAATTTGAATTATCACAAAAAAAACTTTTAAATCACATAGGAACATACACATTCCTAAATTGAGGTAACTTGTGAAAGAATTGAACCTCAATTCTTTTGAAAATTATGTTTGCTACAACACAAGTTGCCTACCCTAACCACAATCTAAACTAAATTGTGTCACACAAAAGGCAACCTCTACAATAGGTTGCCAACCCATATGTAATCCTTATATATCAAGTCCTTTCGAGCCTCTTGTGAATCCTATGGTAGAAACCATATGCTAGTGACAATAAAAATAAACAAACAACAAATGATTCATTTGTTGTTGAAAAAAGCAAAACAAACCAAATGAGAAAATAGAATGCATGTGTAATCCTAATCACCATCTACATGTGACTACTTGAAATATTTTGCTTCTTTGATCAAGTAATAATTTTCATTAACCAAAGATATTTCAATTTTCAAATAATCCTTCATACTTATATTTTATGTGCAATTGAAGTGTGGATCCAAAACCAAATTTTAACCATTATGTTGATTCGATCAAGGTTTTCCACTTGTAAAAGGCCTAGTAAATGACACCACCACAAAGGTGTCAACACCCTAGCAAGATTATCTACACTCTTTTTATTAATATTCATGATTCCAAAATGCCTATAATTATTTTGTTTATAAATGTCACATTTGGAAACTTTTTTTAATGGTTGCACCACTAAGCAAAAGGATCTTCATATGCAACTAAAAGTATCGATAACCTCTTGAACAAAGACAAATTTCTAACAATGAATGCCCATGAAGTTTCATCCCAAGATATTTCAACTCCAAACATGTTACTATTGTCTTCAATCTTATCATTAGGTTTAACATACATCTGCATGCTTAATAATAAGGTTCAAGTGATCAAAGCATGTCATGAAAAGGGGAATGAAAAATTTCAAATAATATTTCAAAGCAAGATGAATTGCATCCCACGTCTCACACAATTTTCCATAGTTCACATCAATGTCAACCAAGGATATAACATTGTGACAAACATGTTACAAAATCAAAAATTGGAAAATTTTGAAAACGGTTTCAAAACATTCACTTTTTGCTAGATGTTTCTTTAAAGGAGAGGAAGTTCAAAAGCAATTTGGTTTAGAGCATTTATCCCTTCAAATACTTAGTACTTATCTCAACTTCCAACTTAACTATAGGGTAATGGTAGTAGTTAAAACATCATCATAATAGTCAATGATCATAAGATTTATTCATTGCATTATTCATGACAACACGATTCAAGCATTATGTGACTACCTTGGCAATATACCTCAAATCTAAACCTTTAAAAGAAATTATTACATAAAGTGATGATGGACCTAGTGACTATTTAAATAAACAATCTAGGTTGCACACAATCAACATGCATATTCATCGAAGTAATCTTGTTAGTTTTGTTATATATATATGATTCAAAACTAATATTTGGAAAAACATTATCAAATGTTTTATCTAATATACAAACAATATATCATAAAATTTATGAATTTACAAAATTTATAAACAAGTCATCATTCCCAACAAAAAAATCCTTAGCCAACTGAATTGAAGATTAATTGTGTGGTTTTCAAACTACACCTTGAGCTTGTATAACTACAACTTAATTGCACTATCTCAATTTTAGTTGAAATACCAAGTTTTGGACACATGTTACAAGTTGTGTTACCTCAATTTTCATCAAATAACCATGTTCCAAATAGATGTTTTCCATGTCCAAAATATTACAAATGTCATGTTCATGGTTATAGCTTCACTTATAAATGGTCCACCAATCCCACCTACATTCTCGATGATGAAGGTGTCATTTTTTGCAACCATGGTTCAAAGCTCAAACCTCTTTTGTAACTTAGACCTTTCAAACCTTAAAGCTCGTGAAAGTTTCGTAAATTTTACAAAGTTCGAACCTTTCATGAAAGGTCAAACCAACCTCATAAAAACTTAAACTACACAAAGCTCGAACCTTTCAACACAAAGCCCACGCCTTTTGTGAAGTTAAAACCTTTGGTCCTTTTCACAAAATGTTTTGAATACTTGAGTGATTGAAGGCACCAAAATCCTTTTAGGCAAATCTTGGGAAAGCTTGGAATCCCTAAACCCTAGTAACTTGTGAAACAAAAATGATAAACATGGGAAACCCTAAAACCTAACCTATGTTAAGGCATTTATGCATGTGCATACATGCATATTTGGGCCCTTTAAACACTATATGAAGGTGATGCATAAGAAAGATATTCATATTTGAGATTCCAAAAAAATTTAACAATGGATATGAATATTGCAATAGTTAAGGCATATATACGTATGCATAATGATATTGATGAGACATTGGTCTATTAATTGCCTATAGTGCTTGCCAAAATCTAGATATGCATAAATGCATATTGGCCATTATGCATGAATTGATAACCATAATTTAAAGTATATCCAACCAACACCCTCATTTTAATTTTTTTGTTTCTAAACAATTTAAAGACCATGCTTAAAACTTAATCAAGATCGTTTTTGAATCCAAGTTTTTTCAAGTTTAATATAAGCATTTACAAAGCTATTTTTTTCTTTGTGTAAATATCATCTTATGTTCAAATGTATAAATTGATGCTCTAGTATAAATGAAAGGACATATGGATTTTGAGATCCCTAAATCCTAGTTTCAACCTTTCAATTGTAAGTTGTTTTGTGACAAGCCTTAAAAAGCTTAAATAATACCAAAAAAATAATTTATAAGGCCACCACACTAAAATCAAAGTCCAAATATGGTGAATGTTTTTCCCCCAAAAATCTTTTTTTCAAAATTTGGCAACTTTTTTGCCCAAAAAACTGAAATAGTGTGACAAAGTATTCCTTTTTTAATTTTTGATCTTCATTTGGCTAGCGTAATATGGCATCCATCCTCACATGTGGGTGTTTTGAAAAAGAAATATTTTGAGTATCATATAATGAAAGAATTAAAAAAAAAAACAAGTGACAATTTTGACATCGTGTTGTACAAAGGCCTCAAAGTTGGGGCATTTGTGAAATAATTGGTCACAACTCTCACCTCAAGGGTGAGGTTTTTTGGAATGTTGTAGCACAAAGGGCCTTACCCCACATTAAAAATGCTTGGAAATAATCACAAAGAACCTCCATCCACTTTTGGTTTTTTGAAAACATTCAAAAATCAAATAACTTGGGGCTTGAATGTTTTGAAATCTTCAAAATCAAAAACAACCTTTGATTCTAGTTTTTGGCAAAAAAAACTTTTAAAAACTTGGGCAATTTTCATGGAATAATTAACAAATAACGAAAATTTTAAAATAAGGTTATTTGACCAATTCTTAGATTTTTATTTATTTTTGTCCAAAAACTTGGGTTATATATATCCAAAATTGGGCATCACATTTGGAGTTGGTTGGGTTTAAGGTCTAAAGATGAATTGTAGGTATTTAATGGGTGCATCTATCACCCTTAGACAGGCCTCATAAATTTGTGCGTTCGCACAAGTCAAACAAAATAAGCTAATTTGTGCATTCTCCCTTGGTCAAAGTTGTGCATCCGTCTTTATTTGGTGCACTTTGTGCGTCTAAAAATAGAACGCACAAATTATGAGGCCTGATGTACTCACACTCACTGCTATGGCCCTCTTGGTGTGTTTGGAAATACAAAAATGTTCCCAGATCCCAAAAAATAGACTGTGCACATATGCCTTATTTTGTGCGTTGACATTGCCCTTATTTTGTGCACTTTGTGCGTCTAAAAATAAAACGCACAAATTTATGAGGCCTGCCCTTAGATCATTTGATTTAGTCAAGAGATGGTCAAAATATGGCCTTCCAAAGTCAATGGTGTCATTGAAAAAAAAACACCATGACCAATCATCCCCTACTTTGGTTTGTAAATAATTTTCCCCTATCAACAAACACAAAAATCCTTACACATGTCCAATATCCATTTTATTAGCACAATATTGATAGCCTAATCCCCAAAAAGGTGTATTTGAAAAAAACATTAATTTTCGTTCAATGGACAAGATGCAAAATGTACATGGGTTCTAAAATCTATGGTAATACAAAACATGGTGCCCATCAAACCCTAAATGTGGTGCCAGTTCCTTAAACCCTAAACCCACAATTTTCCTTTTCACTCTCATTTCTCTCTTGTTGCTTGTGCAAGAGTAAATTGCAAAGCTTGGTGCTCGTTCTACATTCATGTTTTTATAGCTCATCCTTTTGTAGTTCTATGCATTATTTCTATGTAGTTTTATGGTGTTATTATGGTCAAGATCTTGGTGTATACGATAATAAAACCCCCTAAAGTATAGGTGGGTTCTAGTTTCAAGTTCTTGAATTCTTAAAAAAAATTTGAATTTGAAATGTTTTTGCTTGTGCAAATGCTAGGCATTAATGGTAGATTTTGTGATTCTATAGCACATTTTGTGGTTATTAGTTCATGTTTTTGGTTTGTGCCCACATTCCATCGCATTTCGCACATCATGGTTTTTGGTTCTTATTCTTGGTTGTGCCTATGCTCCATCGTGCTTCATACATCCTTGTTTTCGATTCCCGTATTAAACCCACATTCCATCATGCTTCCTGGTTTTTAGTTCCTATTTTTTATATGTGCCCACACTCCATTACATTTCATGTTTCCTAGTTTTTGGTTCTTGCTTTTAGATTGTGCACACACTCCATCACATTTTGCACGTATGGGTTTTCAGTTCTTATTTTTGGTTTGTGTTTATATTCCATCTTGCTTTGTGTTTCACATTTCTTGGTTATTGGTTCATGTTTTTGGTCTATGCCCGCACTCCATTGCCTTTTGCGCTTCTTGGTTTTGGTTCTTGTTCTTGGTTTGTGCCCACGTTCCATCACACTTCGTGCTTTAATTTTCCAATGCTCACACCCCCATCACCCTTTAATTCCACTTTGTGTCTTGTATCCAAAATCTAAAGCTCTCAAAATTCCAAGTGTGAATAGCGTTTTTTTCATCTATTGCATGTTGCACCCCCCTTTCATTTTTGTTTCTTGTGTCCAATGTCTAAAACTCCTAGAGCTCCAAATGCGCGTAACATTTTTTTGCCATATATGCTATGTGTTGCACCCCCCCACCCCAAATTCATCACAAATTTAGCATCCAATAAATTAATAACGAAAATCATGCAAAGTTTGTTCATTCATAGGTTTATACATTTAACACATGGATATCATGCATTGAAAACATGTTTAACACATGAATCAATCTGTTGATTGATGAAATATTAACCTATGAATGAACAATTGTCACACAAATTTTGCATCTTCCTAGAAATCCATGTGTCAAATGTGTTTTCAATGATTGTATCAATGTGTGAAATCTATGAATTATGAATGAACGAATTTTTCACGATTTCCATTATTAAGTCTTCAAATGATAAATTTGTGATGTTCCTTTTTGTTTTTTATGTGCAAAGTCCAAAGCTCTTAAAACTCCAAATGCATGTAACTTTTTTTTCCATTTGTTGTGTGTTCCAACCCCCCCTCCTCCTTATTTCTTATGTCCACAATCGAAAGCTCCCAAAGCTCTCAAGCAAGCATAACATTTTCCTTTTCATATTCTATATGTAGAACTCCCACTTAGCTCAACCCACCCTCTTAATTCATTTTTTGTTTATTTTGTTGAGTACCTAATCCCTTCCCTCCCCCTTGCTATTTTTCATGGACTAAATGGTTGAATTGGTTGCGAGCATGTTATAACATGCCTTTTTGTTTCCAGTTGAGCCCTAATTTGTTGCCCGCCCTATTTGTGATTCTTCATCATGCAACCAAGGTTCACACCTCTATTAAGTCATAAGTGACAAACATTAAAAAACTCAACACAAGATGGCAACTAACCCTTTTTCTCTCACACAAAACCCACTAACTATTTTCTTTCCTACAATCCTCTTGGCACCCTTTCCCCCAAACACAAAAAAATTCAACCAAAACACACTTGGAAAACTATAACTATGAATTATTAAAATTGGGAGGGATTTATGTGATGAGCTTATGAATTTGTGATGAAAGATGTTGTGGAAGGTATATTAACCTTGTTATAGTTGTTCCCATTCCACTCAAATGGTGAAAAGGAACAAAAATGCCCATTTGAATTTCCTAGAATTGAAGATAGGGGGAAGCTTGTATGAAGTTTATCTACTCAAACCTACTATTACAACCACCGTGGCTAATGTTACCACACACACACATTAATTCAAAGATTTACACTTGTGATTTGAGTTTACTTTTTGATTTGTGTTTTTCCTATGTAATTTACATTTGTGATTCTTTCACCATAGGAATGTAAGAAGACCACACACCCTGAAAAAACAAAATGTTGTTGCCTCCAAATCATTAAGCCACATGAAGACAAGAAAACCATGTGCGATGGTACTATTGTTATCTTACCTCCAAATTGCAAAGTGATACACATGCACAAACAAAACAAAAATGTTGGGCCTTTCATCCTTGCTTCCAAATCACAAAATCATGGAAAGACAAGAAGACAAAATAAAGATACAAGACATGGGATCCAAGTTCAACAATTACTAATGTTGGTGGGTTTGCAAAATTGACTCATTGTTATTTCCTTTCATTGCACATCCATCTACTAATTTGCGATTCAAGCCCTATTTCAACCAAATCTAACATGGGACCCCTTAAACTTGCTTACTTTACATCTAACTTTAATGCGAACCACATGTTTTGTGTGTCGTTGTTCCTTAAAAAAGGGGTTTATGAGTAGTGTTGGCAAGTTTAGGGTGGTGGGCACATCCATGTTTAGGCTATAACTTAAGTTTTGATGTATCTAAACTAGAGATCAAATTTTGTTGAAATTTAATTAGGCTTTAAATTGTGAAACAAATTCTTGCTAAAATTGAAACTTGAACTTAGACTAGGCTACTCTCCCTTTTAAAATAAATTTAAGTTGTTTAACCATAGAAATACAGGGTTTTTAAAAGTGCAACAACCAAGCCTTTATTTTTAGAGTGCAACAATTCAATTTTGGGCAAACCCTATGGGATTAGCTTTTTCTAAATTCATGGGCTTTACATAGATGATTATGATGCATTTGTGCTTAGTTCAAAAAATTCAAGAGTGAAAAAGGTGTTTGTTATTCCTAATTTTAAGTTTGTTGGTTTTCTTGTGAGGTTATTAGGAGACATGCTCCATAATTTCTTTTTTATTTTTCATTATTCTTTCATAAAACGAAATTCAAGTTAGAAAAGAAATACAACCATTCTCATTTAGAAAGCATGATTTTTTGGTTTGCTTTTTTGTTTGAACAAAAAGTGTTTGTTTGATTTTTTATTTTTTTGGTGATGATTGTATGAGATTATAAGAGTTTTGAATTTTGGGTGTAACAAGTAGAAATACTTGTTTGAAACATTTAGGGTGTAATCGAACCAATAGGAGTCACTCAAGCTATAACAATGTTTTTTTTTGGTGATAATTAGTAAATGTCAAAAAAAATTGGGTGTACTTTTAGAATATTATTCCTAATGTATTATGGGAACCTTTGGATAAATTTGAAATGATTCTAATGAATATGGAATATCCAAAAAAAAAAAATCAAGACCATGTAACCAATGCTTAAAAGATATTTTTTATTGCTTAAAGGGCTTTTTAAAAGGCTTCAAGTCATTAGAAAATAAAAATTTAATGGGAAATGTTTTAAGTCCATGTTCACATAATAATTAAATTAAACAAAAAAGTTGATTCATAAAGCATGACTTTAGGAATATTTTGTCGTTATAGAGTCCAATCTTTTGTGTGAATGGCTCCTATTAGCTAGTTTACAACTTACATGATGTTTTTTGCCTTTATGATATTGTCCATTTTCTTGTGCATCGTAATATTATGTTGTTAGGTTGTTGGATTTTATACAAGTAGAAGGGATTATTGATTATTGTTTACCAAAGTATGTTCCAAGACATCTAAGTTCAATTGACAAATCCTAAACTCATGCCAAAGCAATGAAGGCACAAATAAGGTTGCATTTACATGTGATGAATTTCAAATTTTTCTTAATGCACCTTGCTTCAAAAAAAAAAATTGTTTGTAAGTGCGGTTTATAGTTTAATCATTGTATGATTATGATGTGTTGTTTGTGTTTCATTTATGTTATAAGTTAATCATGTGACAATGTGTGTATGTTGTTCATATGTTGAAGTGTAGTTGTAGAATATTTCTATTCCATTTAAGAATTTATGAACATCCAAATCTTGTTATGTAGCAAGACTAAATGCTCAAGACATTTGAGAAAACAAACACCAAAGCAACAAGAGTGAAGGTAAGTGATCAAACATGGTTTTGATGTGTTATTTGTGTCATGTTTCAATGATAAAATAATCATGATAATATGTATGTTGCTAGTTAGTTGTATTATAATTGCAAAAGATTCTTACCTAGTTTCAAATTATGGACATCAAGTTGTTTTTTTAATTGTGGGGAGGTTATTTTGACAGAATACAAACATCTTTTTACATTTTACATCATGTCAAAATAGATTATACTTTTCATATGGAGACAAGGTGGAATTTTAAAATTTAGATAACACTATAAACAAGTGGTAACAAGTAGTATCTTAAAACTAAAAATGTAGAGAAAATGTATACCATTGGAAAGGACCATCTTTGAAATTGATCTAATAATGTACTTTTAAAACATTGAATGTTAATATATACAACTATATCATTTCAAAATGTTTACACCATTATTTGTGGAATGGAATAATGTAATTTGTTTCACAATGGATTTTATATTCATTTTTGAGTTTCAAGCAACTACCAAAATAATATCATTGTCAATTCCAATAGCTACAAAATGATACAACTTGTAATTCATGATAATTGCCAAATAGTACACCATCAAAATTCACAAGTTGCAATGTAGTATTAAATTAATTGAATTAGTTGTAACATAATACCATTTGGCAACACCCACTAGTCACAAGAAAATATTATATGATACATTGCAACTTAGTTCCTTTATAGTTTAACTCAAGTATCATCCATGTTGGATAAATGATGATCCACATAAGTGCCATTGACGGATGCAAACCTTTTCTTTCAAGATTTACATGACAATGGACTAAACAAATAAGATGCACACTCAGTTGCATGTATTTCTTGATGATATGTACATCTTTGGGGATTCTTGTATATGCAACATTACATTGAATGCAATTGTTGCAACTCATTTGATAGCATTCAAGGTGTAAAAAATACATTTGAGAGTCATAAGTGATCATAGCAACTAAAAATATAGTTGTAAAACAAAGTTCAAAACCCCTTATTTTCTTAGAGTGATCATTCATTAATTAATGAAAAAATGGTCAAATATGAACCGAACTCAAAGGTTAGATTACTCATGACCAACATGTGGGGTTTGAAATCATGTTGGGTATTAGGTTGGATATTCCAAAATTGACCCTTATGCATAACTTGTGAGCATTATACAAAACAACCTGAGAAATCAATAGCCAATGGTATTACTTAAATTGTAGCAAATTGAGAATAGATGAGTATGGCAAAATTTCAAAAATTGCATTATATTTGGCACCTTGTGTGGGACATAAATTTGTTTTTTTTCACAAACACCTTTTCTTGTTCATGAAAAAGGGCATAACCTGCCCACACTAGTTTTTGGGGAAAACAAAATCAGAATAAAAGAACCATCTGTTCCTATTATTTCAAAAACCTCAAAGAAACCCCATTTAATGAAAGAACCAGTATAAAACCAGTGGTTATAAAATGGGGATTTTAATTTTTATTTCACAATTATTTCGTTAACCATGATTAATATATCAAAAAAATTATTATTAGTATTATTATTTGAGAACTGTGGTTATGAACCCTAAGAACCACCTGATAACTGTCCGACACTGGTTTAGGGTGAAATATGTTGTAAGGGAGGGGCACCCAAGGATGCGAGCTGGAACGTGTTCCCAAACCTCAGGAGAATGCATGAGTACAAGAACCTCCCCTTACATAAACAACTCTCTTTTTACTTCCTCACTTTTTTACTGTTTCATAGAAAAGAAATATTTCCATGGGAATGTGGGAACATATAAAATTGGGGGAGCTCCTTGGGCATAATGCCCTAGGGTTCTTCTGCTGGGGGAGATCCATGAAAATACATATAGAAATAAAAAGGGAGTTGTTTACATATATAATTTATACATTAATAGAGTTATCCGTGAAGTCACCCTCTGTTTCACCCCCTATCTCCTCTGCTTTCAACCCCTATCCCCTCTTTTAGTGGTATCCACAAAAATAAGGAAATTTTATTACATCTGGGTATGAAATGCTGAAACTCAGCATTTAATGCACAAGGTTCGAGAGTAATTATAGTAGTTGTACAAGTAGGAGCTAGTGAAAATACGTGTAGCAGCAGTGCAGGCGCTCAGGAAATAGGAAACACAGGATGAAACTCGGTTTACCAGCAAAATTGGTCGAAAAACTACTAGTTTAGGTCCCCGTTATTTCCTTTCGTAAAAATTTTGGTTCCCAGTTACGCGTTTGATGGCCTACTATGCTGAAACTGGCCGTTCTCGTCCCCTAATCGCCTGACTTTACGGATAAGTCTATTATTATAACAGACTTTTCTGGTTACTTTCTTTCTGTAAGGTTAACAGATTGGAGAGAGAGAGAGAGAGAGCTTTGCAGTTGGCAGAGTGAGAAGTGCTGCCATCATCCATCCCCAAACCCCTCTCCTGCCTGCCTGCCTGACTGCTGCATGAGTAGCATAGTAAGCAAGTAAGTAAGCAAGTAGTAGGACTGGGGACACACAAGCAATTCTTTTTTGGGTTTTTGGTTATAAGTTCTGGCAAAATGCACTGAGAGGACTTATGACTTCTGTCCATCCCTCTTTCCAACAATACTTTTGTAACCGAGGTTGAATCAACCTCAGCTACTCTGAAGTGTCAGGGGGAGGCAGGGGAAGGGAAGGGAGGGGGAGGGGGGTTTCCAAACCCATACAAACTGTGTCAAATCTGTACATGGCAGTGTGCTTCAAGCCAGAGATGCTGGAACCAAAAACCTGCCAACATGGGTTTAATTTATTTTTTAAATAAAATTTTATGAGTGCACGGATGAAGGGGTCAAAGCTCGGAGCATGATCTTCATGATCCAACTGAGATAACCATCTTGGTTAGCCTGAGAATTGGAATCCAATGGCAAATTTTTTTTTCTGTCCATCCACCTCTTGTGGTGCCCTGGTGGACTGTTGGTTCAGTCTGATCCATGCTGGCGTAATAGAAAGACAATCAATGAACCATCATGGTTAGCTAAGAAACTCGATCCCAATGAAAAACTGTTTTCTGTCCATTCACCTTCATCCATCCCTTCATGTTGCTCTGGCCACGATTTGTACATACTACTAGCCTGCAATGGCCTAAAAAGACAATCAATTAACCATCATGGTTAGCTAGGGAGTTGAAACACAATGAAAAAGTGTTTCCTGTCCATTCACTGTCATCCATCCCTCATGGTGCCCTGGGGGACTGTTGGTACACTCTCGCCCTTGCTGGCCTAGAAAGACAATCAATTAACCATCATGGTTAGCTAGGGAACTAGAACTCAATGAAAAAGTGTTTCATGTCCATTCACCATCCATCCATCCCTCATGGTGCCCGGGGTACTGTTGCTTCACTCTGGCCCATCCTGCTCTAGATATCAATTGTCTTGACAACACTAACATTATACAGCATGTAAGCTAATAAGAAGAGCCTTTTTTTTTTTTTTTCCTTTTTTTTTCCCCCGAATAATCCATATACTCATCATCCGGATGTACGGGTATTGCTGCCTGGAAAGGTTTCATCCCATCATGAAATTCATCATGGGAGGAGCCAGGCAGCAGCAAGGCTTTGAGGGCCCCCCCATCCACCACCACCAACATCGTTGCCATGTTATCATGATTTCTACCTTCACAATTGGTATCTTATTGTTGCTGATTGAAACTTGAGCTTTTTGGGGGCAATTGGAGTCTTCTTAATACATCATCGCCCTCTTCCTCGTATGAGATATATTTATTGCAGGACATTAGTTTTCTGTAGGGGTTTATGCAAGGGTTTATTAGGGCAGCACGACATTAGTTAGTGTAATTGCTTGCCTCCTCAGGCATTAGGCTTTTGTAAAGCCTTCTAATGATATGTGACGAGTATCTATCTGATGGGTACCCACTGGGTGTCACGGGAATTTTTATTTATTTAATAATGCACATGAATTTGTATGCCATGTAAAAAAAGCCCTTGGGAATGGGGTTTTTACCCTACACTTAGTTTCAACACAAGGCAAAGCCAAGGGGGGGAAGAATTGCTTACAAATATATATATATATATATATAAGGGAGAAATTGAAGTTTAAAAAACTTGGAGCACATGGGGCTCTCTTCAAGCATATACATGATGTACTTACAAAATTGAACAACTGGAAACTCACCTACAATTGCGTGTGCATGAAGCAACAAAGCAAATATCCCATGTGTTAACTCTGACCTTAGCCTCTTTCCTTGGGAAAAAAAGGACTGTGTCTCTTAAAGAGTCAGCCCCCAAAAACACACACACACACACACACACTTACACACATTATTATTTAATTGCATTTTGCACTCAGCACAATTTCTTTAAATGAATAAATAAAAACTTGTTATGTTTCACATTTACACACACACAAAGTGCAAAAGTTAAATGCAAAAAGAAAAATCCTTGCTACTCTGTTGCTGCAGCCTGCAGGATGAGAAGGAGGAGGAGGAGGAGGAGGAACTGACACAGGTTTCAAACACCCATTCACAATAACAAATAGTTTCTTTAACCCCAGTTATGCAGGCAACACCTGAGGTCTGCTGATTTGAATATTCCGATATAATAATGAATATCCCAGCAAATATTGCCCTTTTTACCTTTTTACTATGTTACATTATGTTTCCAAATCACTGCACAGAAGGACCTGGGTTCAAATCTCACTAGGGACAAAGCACAGCCCCACCTTCCACAACAACAAAGGTCCAAGTTACTCATTAAGTACTCTACTAGCTGGGATTTTTTAATGTTTTTTTAGTGCTGCTGAGCTTTATTTTATTTTATTTTATTTCATTTTATATATACTTCAGTCATTAGTCATTACTCTGCTTTTCTGTGTGTCTTCTTGTCCATATAAAAATATATGACCTGGTTGCAGCTTTTTTTTCTTCTTCTTTTATTTCCTTTCCCCCTTTTCTCTGTTTTACTTTGCCATTTTGTACCATCATAATTTTATAAGTTCCTGGCTACTGTCATCAGTGCAATCCAGGAAATACCAAGTCTGCCATAGTTCTCAAACTCCATGATGCATCATTACTAATGCCTTAACCCCTAAGAGCCTAATGCCCTTTATACAACCAGTTTACCTATAGTCAAAGGCCTTGGTTAGAAATCTGGTCCAATCTAACTCATCTATGTATGAATGGGATTCCAAATCCAACCATTGGATTTCAACCTTCTACACATTCAAAATTAGAAGCATTTATTTTTTCCATTTGCTCATTTTGCCAGTGTTGTGACCTAATCAATAGTATTCAACCATTTTTTGAATTGGGAACAACACAACCCATTGCATGTTCAGTTCACCTAGTGAATATGTTCAAAACTTCCAAAAAAATGTATGATCCAGCCCACAAAAACAAAAATTCAAAACAAAAACCCAACTTTTTCTTTTCCATTATGAATGGATTTTTGGAAATTCATGGGGTATATAGAAGCACTCAAAGGGAGATTGGAAATTTTTACACTTGGCTTTGCTGGTTGATTCTCTCCCATGACATGTACTATTTTGTTATGCACTTTTTCAACCACCTCCAATCTAAAGGAAGACCAGCAATGTGTTCTAAACATTCATCATGACATATGATATGTGCTCCAATACATTGTCTTATACAATGGAGCATCTCTCTCTCTCTCTCTCACACACACACACACATATATATAAGTTGATTATTTATGGGCTCTTTTTCTTTATCATTGTTTGTTTTAAGAAACTATAAAGATTGGACATCCATCATGATAACATGACATGTGCTTGAGGATCTTTGTGTATGATACAATGAACCATGCCATGAAATCAATCCTAAAGTTGAAAAGCAAGCAAGTGAGCGAGCACATAACTCAATCATAGTGAAATCATCATGCATTCTCCCATTCCCATTGATATTGCTTATTTGGACACTACCTAGTAACCACCCAAGTGCATGCACCTATGATAAAACTTTATAAAGTGTCCACTCGCACTATGCACTATAGGGTATATACTCATTTATACATGCCCTGTGAAAGACATCTTGTTGCACTTTAAATCGAGCTAAAGCAAACATATAAGGCACTTAGGATTAGGAGCCACATTCAACCTCACACCTTTACTTAGTTTTTCGCCTTCACTCACCATAGTAAGAAAGTATGGAATGTTTTGGAGACCTAGTACCTTTGATTGGTTTTGCAACTCGAGGAAGTATCACTAAAAACTATGGGATTTTGGGAGACCTTGTACCTTCACTCGGTTTTGCTTTGCCACTTCACATAGCATAGTAAAACAGTTAGGGATGTTTTTTGAGACCTTATAGCTTTACTCCATTTGCAACTTGATACAGCATAGTTCAAGAAAAGTATGGTCGTTCATTGAGTGACCTCATTTTCATATTGGGTGAAGTCCAATCTGGGTCTTCACATCCTAGATTACACATTCCCATGGTGTGGATCCCCACAATTGCTTCCTAATTTTTAAGTGCTTCTATATAGATACTATGCACTAGGTACCTGGTGAGAGCATGCAGGTTACTGGAGCACCAAGCTTATGGGCTACAGGACACATGGGTGCATAAAGAGTAGTTCAGCCAACTAATGACCAAGAACATGCAAAAAAGTCTTAGGGAGGTACGAAAATATCAGAAGGTAACAAAATATGTAACATATCTAGGAAGCTTGTGTCCAATTGTGTCCTGCCACATGAGCAAGCTTTTGATCAGTTATGTTGTTGCACATGCACTTGATCCCCCTCTCTCACTTCCCACTCCCAAAAAGAGAAAGGTACTCACCAAGGTCTCTTAGAATGCCCTCATGGTTTGTTTCTCTAAGGTTTGGGGTGGGGTGGGGTGGGGTGGGGTGGGGTGGGGAGTGGTGTTTTTTTTTATACAAAATTTCTCTTGAGGGATTTAAGGTGTGTGTGGGGAGAGGGGAGGGCACGAGGGAAGAGACAATATAATTTTTGTGATTTACTTCAAAGTTTTACTTCCTTGGAGAGGAGGAGAACTACAATGAGTATGCATGTTGCTTTGGCACATGCGTGTGGAGGTTGAATCTATTGGCAACTCCCGGACCAACCCCTTTCCAAAAAAACCTTTCCAACGCCCCTTTTACAAGGCCCTTAAGAAAATGCAATCATATGTTTCCCACCAACCATTTGCTTGCTGAGCTTGAGAGAGAGAGAGAGAGAGAAGATGATGATATTATTTTGTTTCTGAGAGAGAGAGAGAGAGATGTGCGGGGAAGATGATGATATTATTTTGTTTCCATTTGGGAACCCCCATTTCTTTTTTCAAAAAGAGTGGATGGCACCATGGAAATTTGAGCCTGGGCCAAGTTGCCAATCACAAACAAGACAAACTAAATGAATGAATGTATAGAGTGTGCCAGTACAATTTCTGTTTTGGAAGAAGGGAAAAAAAAAAAGGGTTTTCGGGTGGTGAGCTTTTCTTCATTTTGTGAGCTTTACTTCATTTTTCCTTTCCTTCATTCTCGGAAGGGGTTGGTTTTTTTTCACCTACAATCACTAACAAGACACCAAGAGGAAAGCCCAAAGAGACGGAGATGGAGTGAAGAATTGATGAGTGCGGCTTCATCTAATGATGCCATGATCCTGTTTCCCTTCGTCCGTCTCTCCAACTACACCCAATTTTTATGCAATTCTCGCACCAGCAAAAGTTGCAATACTTACGGATGGTGGTTCCGAACTAACAACAACACCATCACCGCATGTGGGAGTTTTACATCATTATTTTCCCCTCACTTCCAAAGGTCCCACAAACCTTTATTATTATTATTATTAAAAATCCCCTCCTCTCCCCTCCCCTCCCCTCCCCCCCTTCCCAAAGAAAAAAACACTCCAAGGGTCCCACAAACCTTTGTAATAAATTTTTCATCCCCCACCAAAAAAGAAAAAAGAAAAAAAGTCCAGACAAACCACACACCAAATGAACACCACCACCACGGATGGTCCAGATCCACCCTCCCATGTCTCTCATCGGACGGTCGAACTACCTACCGTGCAGAGCCGCCAGCAGCAGGTACGACAAAAAACAAATGGAAAAATAAAAAATGGAAAATGAATAAAATAAATACGTAAAATAAATACTAGACAGCTAGGTACAGTCCTGTTCAGACAGTAGCCCCGATGGGCCCACCCAGGGAACGCCACATGGCAAAGGCAGAAAGAAGAAGAAAAGCAGCCAGAAGGGGAAGGCGGCTGTGGGAATGGGGCCAGGTTCCACCAAAAACCCAGCAGCTACTCGCCTGCTAATTGGTCCGATGACCCTGACGCCCGACAGAATGACAGGTCGCCATCAACCGCCCCACGACCTCGTTGCGCATAACCTTACTTACTTTCTGCCGCCACCCGCTGGTGACGCGGGTTCTGGCCACCGGGACTACCGGTCACCGGGGCCCAAAAAAATAGTGTTCACATTAGTAACAACAATTTCTTTAATAATTTAAAGTGGGACATAAATTTAAAGGTTTTTCTAAAATTCTAAAAATTAACTAAATTTCGCTAATTTTCTATCCTGGAAAATTTTGCTAATTTTAAAACTCTTTTGCTGCTTTGAAGTCTGAACCAACGTTAGACGGCTCTGATAGGAGTACCCGGTTATTAGGCCGGTTCTGAGTGTGCTTTTCATTGTAAGAATGGATTGTTCTCACATTTGATGATAACCGGATTCAGAACCGGACTAGAGGTTCTCATCCAAGTGAGATCCGACTCTTGAGAACTGGGTTCATATTTTGAAAATCAAAATATTGAAAATCGAACAAGGTCAATGGCAAACCCTAGACCCAGTTCTGGAGCCTAATGTCCACAGGTCCAGGATGTAGAGTAGTGGGTTTGTTTTCAAATTTATGAAGTACTTGTGTTATGAAAATCCCCTAAACAAATTTAGCAATTTAATAGCCAAGTGTTTTAGTGGACAACAAAAGATAATGAAACATGAAACCAACAAAACTTAATTTAAAACACCCACGAAAAGGATGAGAGGAGTTTTTATAGATCCTTGCTTATAAATGACGACCTAGCTATCGCCTATGTTGAAAAATTAAATATGTCAAAAAAACTAAAATTCCACAAATGATGTTTAAATAAAATAAAATAAAATCTTACGTTGCTCATAGAACTTATTTTTGGCATTTTCACCAATTTTTTAATTTACTTTAGGTTTTAAAGTATCCCCTAACTTGGGATGCAAAAAGAAAAAAGAAATGGGTTTGGTCATATAATGGGTTGTCTAAAGTGTTTGGTTAAAGGGATGAATAAAAATGGTCTTATGAATCCCAAGTTTGGGATGCAAAAATAATGTTTGCTAATGGGGTTTATGTGGAACAGTACATAGCACACAATTGACCATAAATATGCAAAACCTTGTTATGTTCTATTGGATCTTGAAATCAACACATTAAAAAAGGCAACATTTTCAAATTCCCCCCAATTTTTCCTTGGCTACATTCTCACCAAAATAGTAACAAGGTTCTAAACATGTATACAAATAATTTCTTGTCAATTCATTTCCATTCTCTCATCATCTCAAATTTGTTGAATAGTGTGACTTTCAAGTCATTCATACAAATTTGCAAAGCATATGGGCGAGATCAAGATTCAAAAGACATCAAAATAGAGGATCCTACATTAGATCTTCAGGTAGTCAGGTTAAAGCATCACATATTAGAGGTCATAATAGACAAATAAAAAACACAAAAGCTTCCAAAACACAAATTTGACCTTACAGTAGTCAAAGAAGAGACAACTAAAGTAGGTAGAAGATCAAGAATCAAACGTACAAGTAGGAAGGTTTGCAATAAATTATATTTACAACCAAAAGTTAAGAAAAGTTCCAGTATTATCATTCCACAATTCCTAGGTACTACAATGTAAGGAATCACAAGAGAAGCCAGTTTTTTCAAGCACAAAGGAAGCGTAGTCTATTCTACACACTACAAGTGCATAAAGACAATAGACCAAAATTTAAATTGGGATGATTTCAAAAAAAATTATGACCTTATTATTTTGTCACTAGAGCTAAAGACATATGCAATCAAAACTTACACCGATCTTTCAAAGTTTCTTATTTCTCGAGACAAATTTAAGAAGTTTAAGTTCATACCTTTTATGGGGGTAGAGTGCACACCTCTAACTTGTTGGAGATTAGGGCTAGGAGGTCTTAAAGCACAATGATGTTGATTATGCCACGCAAGAGGTAGAGTGGTTCAAACCAACATATTGCACAAGACAAAGAAAATGTTCTTCCTTCTAGGGTAGACCCAAGAAAAAAATAGTGCAAAGTTAATAGGTGTATCATAGTCACTAGAGAGGTAAATGGACTGATGAAGTGTTGGAAAAAGCCATGGATACAATTGAAAATGGGAGAACATCATTGATGCAAGTTAGTAAACATTGGGACATACATTGTACCTTTTGTCAAATCACCTAAATGGCAAGACAAGGTCCAAGAAATGTGGCCAGCAAGTGTGTTCCTAGAAAAAAAAGATGAAATTGTAGTAGCTTAGACTATGGCTATGCAAAAAGTGGGGTTCTTAATTACCCTGCAATAGTTGAAGATGAAAGTTGCAAAAGTAACTAAAACTATAATTACACCATCCACGCATGGAATACCAGGAAGTTCTTAGTGGTTTTGGTTGAAACACCAACACCCAAAACTTAACATTTGACAAATTAAAGGTTTGGAAATTAGCAAAGCACAAGGGCTGACTTCATAATCATGTGAAAGCTTCTACAACAACTTACAAAGTTTGTACAACAATCATAACTATGATGCACATCATATTTGGAACTTAGACAAAACAAGGATACAAATAGGTAAGCAATTAGGTGTTAGGGTTTTAACCAAATGAAGCTCATAATAAATCCACAACATCATACCAATATCCAGAAAATGGTTGACTATCAACTGCACTATCAATGCTACAAGAATATTTTTGCCAATCTTCTACATGTGGGATGTGGGATGACTACATAAAATTGTCCAAACGAGGATCATGTATGGCTATGCAATCTAAGGCATGGAAGATAGTTTCCTATTCAAGGAATTATTGTCATTTTTCAAAAGGTTAGTACCAAGTGGGATTTGCATAACTAATAAACATCTACTCGTTTTAAATTGATAGGATCCCATGTCACATTAAAAGCAATTTTGGCCAACTAGGTAAAGAAAGCCCTAGACTAATGCCTCACCAAGAAAAACATTTTATTAGGGTTTATAGTAGTAGGGATTTGGCCATTAAACCCATAAACAATGCATGAGAAAATAAACCCTAGAAGTTTGTACATAATTGATAATACAATAACAAACAATAGAAAAGGGGAAAATGGAAATTCTACATCCAATGAAGAGAATGAAAAGGATGAAGAAAGGGATAACAATATCCAATGGGAAGAACAATATGTTATAATAAAGTTTATCAACATATCAACAACAACTCCTCTGGCACATGATAACCTAACTATTAGTGTGTTTAAAATCCATCCCAGGTATTATGGAAATTTGCTTACAAACTCTATAACCATGAACCAAGAAATTGTAGTAAACATAACTACTGTGATTGTGAATATAAATGAGGTTACACTAGAATTGGACGTGGGCAATAACAATTTCATCAACATAACTTAATAAGGATTAACAAATGGCAATTTGTTTTCTTTGCCTCGTTTGCCTATAAGAAAAACACAAAGGAGAGAATTGTTCATTGATTACTTTCACAGTCATGTAGTGACTTTAGAAGAATACTTTAATAGGCTACAATAAAAAACATTAAAAAAGGAGGTAACATAAATAATAAGAGAATCTCAAAAGAAAGAAAGGTTAGAAAAATAAGCTTGGAAAATGGGTAGTTCATTAATTGTAGTTGAAAAAACCGTTCGTCGAAAAATTGAAAAACAACAATGAGCTAGGTTTGTCTCAACATGGTTAGTTAATGCAATTAAATATGTAGGTGATAGGTTTCACTACAACTTCCAAGTTGAACTTTGAACTCACTTTCTTGATTGTCCAACAAAGATTATGTGAAGCAACACTCCCTTTGGAGGGTCAAGTTGTATGGTGGGACTCTGTATTGAGTTTCTAACATGAAGTTCAATATGAGTGATTATGACACATATTTTAAAGAGTTGGACGTTGGTTAATCAAAAGTAAGGTGTGTCTTTGTGAGGTTACAAGTTATAACCTTTGCAATCTAATCACCCATGTCCTTAATTATTTTTCAAAATGAAATACTTATTGAATTTTTTGATTTAAATTTTTTTTGAAAGTTTCTTGCTTTTACCATGATATAACATTATGCCCAAGGTGGATCATTATGTCCAAGGTTGTTCTCGGGTATTGTTTGGACCTAGATTCCACCATGGGGGCAACCTTTGGGCCTTAATTAATACATTGAAATGCAAGGCATGCCATGGATAAAATATTTGCATTATACAAATTGAAACTTGCAACAAATTCATTTTAACAAATTTTTTATCACAAAATTCATCACATGCTTCAACAAAACAAAGTTGGCCCAATAAACAATTCCATTTTGTGGAATTTTTTACATCAACAACACACAAGCTTTGATCAATTTCATCAAGATACTTCACCCAAGTAGCTTTAGAATTTGGTCATCCATGACAAAGGTATTACCCAATGTTGGAAATGTGTATTGATCATTCCCAAGTATGTGTGTTAATATTAATTCAAATACCAAGTAATAGACATGTTTAGTATGTCCATGTTGCAAAAAGGCACTCATGGGCCATTCTAGTAACCATATGAATAACATTAATACCATAATCAAGAAAAAACTTTCATGGTCTTGATTTTTGGAAATATTTGAAAAGGATATGTACTTGGAGGTGATTAGAATACAAGGATCATGTGTTTTAAGGAAGGCAAATGCCTCAAGTATTTTTCTTTTTGCTTATTAGTTTCATTTCCTTACAAATAATTTTTTTTAGTTTTTTATATATAAAAGGATGCAGTTCTTTTTTTTTGTATTATTTTCTTCATGAAGATTTGTTGAATGATAACTACAACATAGAAACAACAACAATGGTGAATAGAGGCACAAATTGTTGAAGGTAGTTGGTCTCCATTGGGACAATATGTAGTAGAAATGAGGGTCCAAGCATGGTAAAGTGGACCAAAAAGTACATCTGTTCAAATCTATATTTTAAATATGGTAGTTTTTCAACATAAACATAAGAAAATAGGTTTTTTAAAAATTTTAAAGTCTCATTATGGAAGCCTCCATGCTTCCATTGAATTTTGATAAATATGTAGAAACCTACTTTAAACATGTGATTTTAAAATATAGTTGTAGCAAAAAAAATAAAATTAATCATATAATTAAAAATTAAAGTATATAATTTTTTAATTCAATATAACAAGACCTATTTGATGGTCACTTTCCATTTATGCTACAAGGTAATTTTCTAGTCTACTTTACCATGTTTTCGCCCATGAACAAATTAGAAGTTATCTTCTTGCCATAGCACTAAATTTTTGGTTGTTTATTTATTTCCAAGGTTTTCCTCTTTTTTTTGGAATACAAGATTTCTTAATGGAATACATTCCTAAGGTAAGATTTTTTTTGTAATTTTTCATTTTTTTTATACCCATTGACCCTCACCTAGTGTAAATTTGGGATTACTAAGTTTGTGGACATACATTTGGTGACCATATTGCAAAGTTATTTCAAAACTTTGGTTAGGAATGTTTGTTTTTGCATTGTGGGAATTTGAATTGACATATTTGCTTTTGCATATTGGGGGACAAACATGACAATGAATGATTTTATGGGCATATAAGCAATGGCTGAATTTTTTGGTTATTACACTAGTAGAAAAATTGTCTTTTGCAACTTGTCTTATGCAACTAAAAAATCTCGCATGCAACTATTTTGGAGTTGCATGCAACATGTGCAGTTGCATGTGACATTTTTTAGTTGCATAAGACAAGTTGCAAAACACAATTTTTTTACTAATGTTAGCAGTAGTTGTTTGTATTTAATTGAAAATATTATGAAAAGTTGTGGGGTGTGAAAGAAGGGGTTTAGATTTTAGAAGATATGAGATTTGGAGCGAGGGAATATAATGATAAGATTGTCCAAGAAAGGTAGCAAAAAACCCTCAAGACTATAGCCTAACCCGAGATTTTAAGCATTAATTTAACCCAACATTTCCTTTTTTTACAATAGAAAAGGGGGATGGTAATCATTGTTAATTAGCGAAGGGAGGAATATTCCAATCACCATTTACTTTTATGGTCGTACCATGAGTCATATATTGACACAAAGGTGTAAGAAACAATTAATTAAATTGGATTTTAGAAAAAGAATTGGGTGTTGCAAATATAGGTCATTTCAAAGGGCTAACAAAGGATGTGCAACTACCCATGAAGGCAAAAATGGGTCTATCTAAACTTAACAACAATATAAAAGGGCCTTTGGAAAGCCAAGAGGTAAATACCACATATTGGTACCATTCCCAATGGAAAGAGGATGGATATGCGGGAGGTTTTAATGAGGAGGAAAACAAAATTTGTGTATCTTTGCATAGGAAAAAGTTTGAAAAGTAAGGTAGTCACAAGGCATGGGGTGTCTTTATTTAAAGATGACCTACTACTAGGCTATTTTCAAGGATAACCGTCATATACAATAAGTGAAGCCTCAAAAAAACCAAGTTTTGAGGAAGGATAATTTGATGGGAAGGTGATGAACATTTAGGAAGCTAGTCGTGAATTTTCCTAGAGGAGACCCAATAAGACAACTTGGAATTTTCATTTAACCCAAATGTTCACAATAGTTAATAGGTCATGGGAACTCCATTAATCATTCCCTTTGAAGTGGAGGTGGCAAATTCGAATTCATAATATGAATGAAAGCAAATGGTAAACAAATTCAAAAATTGAAACAACCATCTAAGGTGAGTAATTTTGAAATGGTGTATTTACCCCCAACTATACCTATGGATGTAGGTACAACTACTACCTACTTTCATAAAAAGGCCCAAGGTACTTTTGAACCCCTTCAATATCACAAAACATGGGAAAATTTTTGGGGTGAAAATGGGGATTTATACAAATTTTCTACCTTTAGAAGAGGGTATGTAGGGCATGATTTACTATTAAAGTGTAAGTATTTTGTGAAATAAAACACCAAGAAGTAGGTGTCATTACCACCTTTCAATCCTAAATGATAATGAGGTGTCTATTCAACCCATTTATGGGAGTGGTTCAAGAGAAGATTTAGAGATGAGCCCCCTTAGAACTAGAAAAAAAATAAAAATAAAATGGTAAATACAATCAGCATCTAGAGGATTGAAAAAAACCATTTAAACAAATGAAGGAAACTCAATAGTTAACTCCCCCAATTTTTCCAATGTCATGGGGGCAAATGCCTCCAATGAATGGGTAGAGGAATTGGGTACATCCCATGTATGGGTTGGGACCACATATGTATTCAAGGTTTGAAAAAATGCAGATGCCTAAGGTAGGCATGGGGCAACTATCACAATCAATATATAATAATGCCATCACAAGGCAACAAAGATGTAGCCCCTATTCATTTCAAATTTGAGTTTAACAAAACGTAGAAAGTTGGAAGGCAACATAGAAAATCCAAATGACAAGCTTCATAGGGAGCTAATCAAGGTTCCCTTCAAGGAGGGATCATGATAACCATCCATCAATAAGTAATAGAAAAGGAGGCTTGCTTGGGAGTTCATTCAATTTATCATTTGATTTAAACAACGAAGGAGGCAATAAGAAGTGTCCACCGTAACCCCCCCAACAATAGGAGGATGGGTAGGAGTATTGCTTGGTTGGAATCCTTATTTCCCATGGTATCCATGGTATCCAACAATTTCAGCTATGACAATACCCACTATCACAACATATACTAATAATAAGCTTTTGAATTACCTTGAGTACACCAAAAAAATTAATTTGAATGCACATGTTTTAGTGTTTTAGTAAGCCATAAAAGTCCATGGAGTCTCTAATGAATCTACCAAAATCACATACTTTCAATGGACATTAAGGGATTCACTTTTAGCATGGGGAAACAACTTTCTAAATCTTGCTTACACCTTTGATGACTTTGCCCAAGCCTTTACTCTATCTAAAAAAAGAAAATGTTTTTCTTGTAGATGTCATAAGGTTCAAACAAATGAGCAAGTTTACTTGAACTTGCAAACCATTAAGCAAAATGTGTATGAACTAGTGGAGGGATACTACAAGCACATTTGAAATCTAATAAATTTTCTCCAACATTGATCAAACAAATGACTATCTATTGACTACTTTACTCAAGGTTGGACTTTCAATGTACTTGTGGCTATTGCTATCATGAAGTGAGATGCATTGATTCAACATTTGGAAGCAACACTAATTTGTGAAGAAAATTCCATTATAACGTAGACAATAATCAAGTCATTTTGGATGTTATATCCAATGATGAAAGGAAATAGGAAATGGACAAATAAATCATCCACTAGAGATAATAAACAAAAGGAGGAATGTCAATAATTGTAAAAATCCAACCACTTAAAGAGAAGTCTTTTTGGAGCCCTATCAATCCAAATAACAAGTTAAAGGGAAAACCAAAAGTGGTGGTTAATGAGGTCTCTACATAGCAACTAAAACATAGTATTTAGAGGAAGGGAAAAACCCAAGGAAATACTACTAACAATGTTTCTTTCATTTGTGATGCTTGTAACTAGCAAGGTCATTTGGTTGTAAATTGTCCTTGGAAGGGGAAAATTCAATAGTTTTTATAAAAGAAAACTCAAGGCTCGTTATGAAAAATTATGCCCACATCAATTAAATTGCCACGCAACTAGAGCTCCAAAGTAATTAATATACAACTACATTATAATTGTCCCATGGAAATACATGGAATTAGTAAATAAAATGTCACATAAAAAGATTAGGGAGTTTTAATATGGTTGCAAGTTAGTTGCAAGATAAAACATTTATACAACAAAATGTACACACCATAGATATAGTTATAGTCAACCATGTTTGAATTTGTTAGCAAGTTGTGTTTTAATAACATGTGACAATTACATTACAACTAAGGTAAATGTAACACCCAATCAACAACTATTTTGCAACTAATGTACAATCTTGAACATATGATCATGCCATGTGTATACATTTTCATCACCCATTACATATGACATTTTCAACTTGTTTACAACTAATTGTCAACTATGATTCCCATTGATACAACTAGTTGTGCCACTAGGTTGCCACTATATGAGTACTATTTTTCCATTATTTTGTGACTATTGTTCAATTTTTTTATTGCTAGTTTTCCAATACATTGTAACTCACAACATCATGTTGCCTTATAAACCTATTAGACCATAGAATTCATTGAAGGTGAAAGCTTGTTTTGGAAGTGAAATTAAAAACAGAATATATATTATATTACAATTTTAATTAGGGTGTACATATGGGTTTGCCTTTATATAATTTCGATGTCTTATAGCTTAAAAACATATAATTGTTTTATTAACAAGGATCTATTCCTTTAAGCCAATCATGGGCCTATGCATAATATTAAAAAATGAAAAATGAACTAAGATAATTTGTTTCTTTCTAAAATTTAACATTTAGTAAACATGTAAGTCAAAGTAACCACATCAACCAAGCCAACATGTGCAAAATTAATATGCATTAAATTTCAACTTGAAATTTGAAAATATGAAATTTGGGCATGAAACCCTTAAGCGAGCGATAGATGGTAATAAATCAACAAATCTACTTGATTACATCAAAGATCTTCATGCAATAAATTGTCAAAAAAATCATGATGAACTAGAAAGAATTTTTTTTTTTCCTCTAAACATTTTGTGTGTTTCTTAATCTTTTGGTGATGCAATTATAATATCATGTGGTGGATAATTTTTTTTAAACTCCAATTTTAAAATAGAGTTGAAAGGTTGTCGCAAGTTTGTTTATTTATTTAGAAAACTTAAAGGTTAAAGGTTTTTGTTCTTATTCTTCGAAGTTGAAAGTTCTTGTTCTTGAATGTTGAAAGTTTTTTTTCTTGTTCTTAGAGGTTGAAGGTTCTTGTTCTTATTCTTGAAGGTTGAAGTTTTTGTTTTTGTTCTTGAATGTTGAAGTTTTTCCAAAAATGGTGGTTTTGTTTGAAAAATATAGTCTTCAGTATAATATCATGCACTTGTGATGTTGTATAATTTTGTTAAGTTGTTAATAATTATGTCATTGAATATCTTGTTGTTTGTTGTGTTGTAATCCAAACCAATACATGTAAGAAGTCAAATTCCAAAACAACAAAGGTATGGTGAATTTTAATCTCAATATTCCAAGTACATGTGATGCATTTTATTTTAAAAACTACGATTGTATCCAAGTATAGCTTATTGTATTTCAGTTTGTAGCAATGTTATGTGTGTTGCATTTTAATGATAAATAAAGTCTATTAGTGGCATTGTAGGTATAAATTAATTTTATTTAAGTTGAAAGGATGGACATCCATATATCTTTTGCGTTACAATGTTATGTATATGTTATTGATTTCATTTCACAGGTGACATTGAATATGATAACATGGTATTATTTAAACAAACAAGGTGGAATGAAAAAATTATGGGTCAAATTCCATTTTTAGCAAAAAAAAAAAAAAAATCATTTTTATAAAACGTAATGTTTTCTATGATAATATTTTATTGTTGTGGTTCATCATCTTTGTGATGACCTTTTTTTTAAAGTAGAGGAAAACCTTTTTTCTAAATAGTTTGGGCAATATATTTAGATTTATAGTCAAATTGTATTTTAATGAAAAAATATTGTTAAAAATGTTCTTTTAATTCATTTTCCAACCTTGAATGTCAATGCATACAATTTTAGATCCATTTCATGTTTATAAATAATGATGGACTACAATTATACATTATTTATCATAATTTGGACAATGATATTGTGCATGCAAAGTCTACACATTTGCATTGTAAGTTGCAATTTAGTTGTTTGGTACTACTAAAATCAACTACCACCCATAACACCTAGGTGCAAAGGACATCAATAAATTTCATTTGTCAATGGATGAATGAAAAATCATGCAACATTAAGTTTGTCAATGGATGAATAAAAAATCACACAAACATTAGTTTTGTCAATGGATGAACTAGCCTAATAATTATTCCTAATAATCATTTAGTTGCCATTTGCAAATTGAGTACATTGTAATTACACATAGTACTACCTTGTGTGAACATGAGTTGTCACATGGTTGCCAATCAGTTATAACCATTAATGTGTTTCCATTGCACCCGCAATTGCAAAGGGGTTGTAATGATAATCAACATAATTCATCATTGATGGATGGATGGATGGATAGAAAACAACATCAACATGACATTACAATCATAATTGTAAACTAATTACTTTGGAGTTGCATAATTGCAATTGAATTACACAAGTTACATATATATTCAATTCCACATATAGTGAATTGAATATGTTGCAACTCATGCAACTTGTCTGATAGCACTCATGCTATAGAAATATGTTGAATTGCATCCATAACAACTCATGCAACTCATTTGACAACATTCATGTTGTAGAAATACATTGAATTGCAATGAAGTTGCAATTGGTCATTTTGATTCAAAAACCTAGTTGCAAGGCCAATTATAAATCACCCTATTTCTCATAGTGACTACAAAACAACTTAGTTTAACTATGGCGAGGAAAAATATGAATAGATTTTTATCAACATGGCAATGGCAACAATTGTAAGGAATAAAGCACTTGAGGAAGTAATTTTCAAGAAACACGAACATTTGAAAGGTAAAGGGCCAAAAGAAGGGCAAGAAGAAGAATAACTCAAATAATTGATGGTGGATACAATTAAGGAGTTTCAAAAGGCAATAGAGCCAATAGAGGTACTTATCATCTTTGAACCATCATGGCCAACAAAGTGGCCAAGCTCACAATTTGCTATGGAGCATCTAGGAATGTTCCTTCAACTTGTGATGTTCAAGGTAAAGAGGAATTGCAAAAACACATAATGGACAAGAAAATCACCATCACCATTGGATAGTTGTTGCAATTGGCTCCAAATTTGAATACTTATTTGACATCACATTTTAATTTGCCAACCAAGGAAGCAACTAGCCCTAAACCTACCAACATAATAACTGTAATAACAATAGACCATTAAATGGCAGTAATCAAGGTGCATGTGGGCAAAAATGTGGTGGATGATGTTCTATTGGATGGGGATTTTGGAATGAATGCCATTGTGAATGGATTGAAGCGGAAATTGGGATTACCTCCACATCAACTTGTCCCATTCAATTTGAAGATGGGTAATTTTTCTTATAACAAGCCATTGGGGATAATACCCAACATTTGAATTTGGATCCATGGTATCCCATACATCATTACCTTTATCTCCGTGAATAACAAGGCAATAAATCCAACCTACTCCATGTTATTAAATCATTCTTAATTAAGGGATGCCAACATAATTCATGATTGGGGTACCAACATAATTAGGATTGAAGGTGATGATATATTGTAAAATGTTCCATTTCCAAATATTCGAATGGAAATATTAAGAAACCATAAGTTGTAATCAATTATCATTTTATGGAAGGTGTCATGGATGAAGAAGAAGTTTTTGTTGATGTCTCAACCTAGTATGTTCTCAATTGGAACAATTACCTTGCATGACCAAATGGTAATTAAACCGCAAATCTAGTTCAAACATGAATTAGGCTTAGTGAACATTGACAAGACACCCACTATGGAGAAAGCAAAAAACTTGAACATTGCCAAATAGATGTTACCCAAAAAGGTACATGTCAAAAAAATCAATATGGACACAATATAAAAGCCCAAATACTAGAAGATAAACATTAATTTGAAAGGGATGGTAGTTACAACAACGAAGGCATTGTTGTGGGAATTTATAAATGCATTTGCCTAGAACTATACAAAAATTCAAAGGATACCCCTCACATTGTTGAACACATGATTGAGCTCAACACTACCAACCCCTTGCATATCAAATGTGTTACCATATGAACCTTAATTATGCAGTCGTAGTTAAACAAGACCTTGACAAGTTTTTGGCAATAGGATTCATCAAATTAGTGGAGCAAACTACCTAAATATCACCCATTGATATGGTTTCCAAGAAAAATGGCAAGTTGCAAATTTGCACCAACTTTTGAAAGTTGAATGCCACCACAAAAACCCATTACTATTCATGGATGAAATGTTAGAGAAATAGTGAATTGTGAAGTTTAATTGTTCCTATATGGGTTTCTAGGTTACCATCAAATCCAAGTAGCCCCCAAGGATTGTTACAAGATGGTCTTCATTATGGATTTGGAGGCTTCTATTTGGGCGGCCATAATACTTGGTTCAATAATGTCCCACAAACCTATCATAGGGTGATAACAAAATATTCAAGGATTATTTGGAAGATTTTATGAAGTTATTTTTGGACAATTTTATCATTTTTGATGACTTGACTATTCATTTGCCTAAGTTGTGGCTTAATGTTTAAAGAAGTGCAAGGAATTTGGAACCTAAAAAAAATCACACCTTTGGTTTTTTATGGTATGATTTTAAAGTTCATAATTTTCAAGGACCCTCACCCTTCAATTGTATAGTTATTTCCCCTTCTTAAAAATTATGAACCTTAAAAATCATACCATAAAAAACAAGAGATGTGAATTTTTAGCCACATATGCCTATAACTTTATGGTAGGAGCAATGTTGACCCAAACCATTAACAATAAATGTGATAAGCCCATTGCATATGCATCTCATTTATCAAGCACGACATAGCAAAATTACACAACCATGGAATGGGAGGCATTGGCTGTGGTGTATGCTTTTCACAAATTTATACATTACTTTCTAGGCAAAAAATAATTTTTTTTATGTCAACCATATGGCACTGACCTACCTTGTCAACAACTATTTTATTAGGATAACACAATGGGTATTAGCTCTTTTGGAATACAATTTTACCATCATATACAAGTTTAGAAAAATACATTTGGTGATAAATGCAATTTATTACCTACTATGACCTTGGGAACCCTAAGGTGTTCCATATTAAAAGTAAATGTTCCCATGTTTGCTATGTAACCAAATTGGTTTCACGAGGTTAAGAACTACCTTCTCACATGTACTTTCCCTAAAATTGTTGTATGGATTATAAAACATACTACTTTTTTAAAAATTATGATTTACCATGATGGAAGGTCATATTGGGGAGGACATGTGTTGTTGTCGAACTTTTGAGGAGGTAACTATCATTTTCACTAAGTTGCATAAAGGTGCGAATGGTGGTCATTTTTTAACACACATTACCATCTGGAAAGTTTTGGATGCACAATACTAGTGGCCCATTCTTCACAAACAAACCATGCAAATCTTGTGATGAATGCCAAAAAAAAAGCAACCTAACCAACTTAGCATGACTTAGTTGGTCACCACATTGTTGTTAAATCCTTTCATGAAATGGTGATTGCAAAGAGAAGAGGAAGAGGATAGTTGCAGATATTTCTTGAGAAGGGAAAAAGAATAAGAGGAGGGGAAAAAGGTAGTTGCAAAAATGGACATCTTCATATGGAAAAAGATCCAAAGGAAAAGGAGGTAATCCATAAGCAACATGTACCCATTGATTTCTATTATCGAGAGGAGAGGGTCATGTATGCTAATACAATTTTGAACATCTTGTTGTCATGTTGCTTGGCATGAAGCTAACTAAGTATCATAAGTCAACTTTGGTGTCCCCCACATGTAGAAGACTTTTTACCTAGGGGAAAGTTAAGAAAAAAACAAAGAAAGACAAAAATATCCAAACCAACCTAGGTCAATCCCCCCCACTACTTTCACTAGGGTTTATCAATAAGGAGAGATGGTAATGCCATCCATTGCCCAATAGATGTCAAAAGCACTTTAACCACCTACGTTTGCTACTTAAGGTAGAAAGGTGTAGCCTAAGAGGTAGGTGTAAACTCCCCCACCACAAGGCCTACCATCCTCATAGGTGCCAAAGTTTTCAATGCAAATAATGATCAAGTCAAGTACCTCCTTTCCATATAAAAAGGGGTGAGAGTATTGTTCAAAAGTAATTGTTTTTAGGAGGGGAAAAAGTTGGGAAAGGGGAGCTAGCCAAGGAGGAGAAATCAATTCAAATTGATCGTCCTTTCCTTTTGAATATTTTGTACAAAAGGTGACACATAGGAGATGGAGACGGCCTAGGAAGAGCCTACTATCACCCTCTAACTAGAAAAACCATCAAATGTTGAAGCATCCACCAATGGGCATCAAACTACCTCCCATGGGCATTCCTAGAAGAGCCAATTAGAAAGGCCCCAAGAGGAGGTAACAACTAGTAGATACCAAGTTACTTCCTCCTCAATATTCCCATAACTAGTACAACCATGTAAGGTAGATGGAAGGGTTTTGCTACCACAATAAAAAGGCATGATGGTAGGAGGGAGGATGTACAAAAAACATCCCCTCCCACCCCTTCTTAACAACTAATGCACATGGTGTTATTGGAGAAGAATGAACCTTTTATTGTTATGGAGTAGGTAGATAAACCATTTTTCAGTTCAAGAGACATGAATAGGTAGGTGGTTACTATGGCCACAAAAATCTTTAGTTTGAAGGAGTTTTTAAGGCAATTGCCAAGGACAAGATGAAGACACAACTTTGAGAAGATTGTATGAACTTGACAAATGAAGAACTTGACAATGAACAAGAACTATATGATTTTATTTCTTGAAAAAAATAATGATGTAAACTAGAGATGAAATGAACTAAAAGTACAAGGTCACAACTTACATTGACAAGATCGAGGGGTGGTGCTATTTGAACCTTTTCCTATACTATCCAATGGAATATTTTAGAAAAACATCCACTTTTTAAAAAAATATGCTAACTAAACCTTCCATAAATTTGTATAAGATAATCTTTTAGAAACTGTCATTGATCATGTGTTTTAATAACTATTGTTCGTTCTTAATCTTTTTGAAACTTTTAAGCATATTTTTCAAAAATCTTTTTGGAACTTTTAAAAACTTTCAAACATATTTCTTGAGGACCTTTTGGATCTTTAAAAAAAATCTTTAAAATACTAAACATAATTCATCGTGGATTTTTTTGGAAGACATTTGAAATTTTCTAAAACAAATTTGGAAATTTTTAAAACATATTCTTCATGGATATTTTTGGAAAATTTTAGAGACTTTTAAACATATTTTTCATAGGTTTTTTGCAATTTTCCAAAAACTTCTAAACATACTTCTCAAGGACATTTTTGAAAAATTCAATAAATTTCCCTTATTATTTAATATTTGTGAAAATAGTTGTATTAGATTCAATAATGGGCTAATTACATGCCATGAGATCATGAGGAAAAACAAGGCAATTTGAAAGTAGCATCAAGTTGAACTATTGTTCCAACACCACTTAAAGAGGGTTGCCACCTTAGGGAAACATTTCAACAAATAGATGGAGCAAAATGAAAATTTTACTTACCAATTGGGGAATTAAGGGGATGCATAGAACATAACTACCATGAGGTTAAATTGTTGCAAGCCAAGGTAATGGACTTGCAAGCAAATAATAATCATTAACATGAAGTCATTTCCATCCATATTGAAAAGCTCCTACATATAAAACTACCCATAAGTTGTGGCTTGGAAACAAAAAATGGGTAAAGAAAAAGCTAAGTGGAATGAACTCAAGGGGGAACTAAACACTTTATTGGATGCAAAACCCCTCTTTACCATCATTAATTAACCTATTTACTATCACCATCTAACAATATACCAATTGACATTTATTCATTTCAAGATGGATGATGTTCCCTTTAACATTTTCAATATTTCTAGGAATAATGATATTGAATCATGTTCATTGGACAAGGTAAGTTTTCAAACATCCATTGCAATTTTGGGCCCTTGGGTTGAGTTTAGTATCTTAGAAGGGTGAGCTACCATCTCCCTTTCCATGATGGTAGGAGGTAGAACTTTGTCTGGTTCCAAAAATATCCTAGGTAAATTGTGAAGATGGAATCCAAAGTAGAAGGGGACAATGTTAGTGGGTAAGTTCTTTAACCGAGTTATCTCAAGGGCTTCTTAATAATTTATCAATTAGTAATGGTAGGTGTAAAGTTATCATCTCCCATTTACTAAGGGATGAAGCCGCTGAGCTAATTAGTCCTTGAAGATAAGGTGGATAACAAATGGTTTGCCAACTAATTAGGGATTTGTGAAGGAGACTTGAACAAGTCGCCTATTTTGTAAGGTGGTGGGGAACCTTATTGGTTTTTCATTTTCTCTTGATTATTATTTTTAAATTAAAAGAATATGTGTGAGAAGGAGATGTACTTGGAGTTGATTGGAATAGAATGATCATGTGTTCTAAGGAAGGTAGATGCCTTGTGTATTTGTATTTTTTCTTCTTAATTTCATTTCTTTACAAATAGATTTATTAACTTTTTTGATATAGAAAAATGTAGTTCTTTGTTTTTTGTATTATTTCTTCATGAACATTTGTTGGATGGTAGGTATAACCATAGAAAGCAATATAAGAGGTTTTCAATAGAGGCATAAAAGGGTTGAAAACAATTGATCCCCATGGAAAAAAATTGCAACAAAAATGATCAAATTAGTAGGAAGGCAACTACCTTCTTGCCATAACATTGAATGATTAGTTGTTTATTTTTTTCCCAAGGTTTTCCTTTATTATTTGGAAGGTACTTAGTGGAAGGTAGTTCCAAGGTAAGATTTTTCTTTTCATTTTTAATTGTTTTTACATGTTACAACCTTCATCTAATGTGGATTAGGGACTATCATATCTATAAACATATAAACCCAAAAAGGCTAAACTAATAAAAACTAAATTACTACATGTCTAACATTGTAGTTGTGACTTTGCTTGAATGGCAACTTTTTGTCCATGGCAATTTGCTTGAATGGAGTGTATAGGAAACACTAATGTCATAATTATGAATTTCATGGAGTGAGTGTAACAAAATAAACTTCCAAATTGTGGCACCACTATCATGTTGCATATAATCAAGTTCAAGATTATGGTGCACCCTTGTTAGGTTTCTTGTTTCCTATTTTCTCATTTCTTCATGTTTTGGATGCAAATTTGCCTTTAGACACATGCGCATCATTGGGCCTCATGGTGTTACATGACTACATGGTTTTTTCAAATTTTCATCTTTCCTTTGTGAACTTGCACTTGATTGCATTTGATATTTTAATAAAACTTTAATGCTTCTTCAAATTTTTGATTTGTGGGTGGTGCTTATGATAAGAAAAATATGGGTGACATTTTTTTGGGTGGTGATTTCTTGGTTGGTGCTCCTTGTAACTTGGAGTTGTGTGATGGGTTGATGCAATATATGCTGATAATAGATATGAACATAGAAGAGATACTAACGAAGGAGGTAGTTGACAATTCAAAAGTTGAAGTACTTAGAGGGTGTGATTTTTTATATTCCTCACTAATTAACTACAATGGGTGCCACACACCACAACTCAACTACGTGGATTTTTTTCAATTAAATGTTGAAGTTAGAACATGTGTTATTGAGGTTAAAGTGCCTCAAATGATGCATGTGTGGTAAATTGTCCTATGGCATCAAATTCAAGCTATTAAAATAGTTGCACAACATGTTGCAAAAATGGCATGGTGACATAGTAGACATCAACCAATGGATTAACATTCACGAAAAGAAATTCTAAGCATGCACATGAAGATGATTTGAATCAATACATGGTGAAGTCAAAAGTTGTAATTGCAATGAAATAGAAGGGGAAGAAACAAAAGCGATTAATCCAACAAACATCACAAAGTTTCTTGGATCACACATTCTTTATAAGAAAAGTGATCCATATTTGACACAATATTTGACAAACCTTGTGATTTTTATAGCGAAAGGTTATATTCCACTTTCTATGTTATCATCCATGGTTTTGGCTCCTTGTGTTATAGTGTGACCCAAAGGTGGATTTTATATCTCAGAGGTCATTGGTAAGATAATATATTCCATGAATAGTACCAAGGATTATGGAAGAATATATTTTTGCTAATGTTGTCCACTTATGTCATAACAAACATCACATTTTATCTTTGGAGGTACAAGATTTGATTTGATACATGTGCAATGATTGTCAATTTTGGAAACAACAATTGGGTACCACAACATGAACTATGATTGATTTATTTAAAGCTCCCAATACTTTTAGGGCAACTTTTGTTAAAATTGTGACGCCTCTCCTTGTCCAATTTCCATTCATTGACGAGATACTTGTTTACATCAAGGATGAAGGTAGCAAATGAAGGTAGTAAATGCTTTTTCAATTGTCATAAGTTGTAAGCTTTTAGAGTTCAAGAAGCCTTTTTCCAAGTACATGTTTTGGCCAAATGAGGAGTAAGTTGTGCTAATATGTAATTACAATAGAAAAGGTGTGTGATTTGATTGAGGAAATTTCAATTAAAGGAATTTAGGAAGCTTTGCAAAATACCGTAACATGGACAAAAAAAAGTGGGAAAAGGTGCTTGGAATGGGACAAGGCTTGTGTTGAAGTGGGTCTTCTTCAAGTTGCAAGTTGAAAATGTTAACAAAGATCATTTTGCATCACGTGCTATTCTATTTCAAATTACGCTAGAGTATGTTTACACAATTAACATGTATTACTAACAGGAAAATCTCCAAATATATGTTAGGGACCTGATGGCCTCACCCATGCTATAACAAAAATAATTATAGAGACTATGAATACAATAATGCAATGGTGGATGTGTTAACTTTCAAATACATGGGTATTATCATTACCACAAAACCATGTTTTGACTCATTTTAGCCATAATTTTAGTCACATAAGACATTGGACAAAAATTGGTTTTAATCAAAACACTAACCAATTTTTTTTGACACAAATTTGATTCAATCCATTTTGATTAAAATGATTGAAAATGATCAAATTGATTAAAGATATTAATTGACGTGGTATTTGTTTAAAATGACTGAAATGTTTGAAAATATTAATTGATGTGGAAATATTAAGTTTTAAAATAATAATAATTTGATTTTTTGGATTAAACTAAAAGCATGTTCAACACATCGTCACGCATTCCAAAAACTTTTTTGGAGGGTAGACTATGAATTATATTTTAGCAAACCCATTCAAATGTGTCATCATGATGATGGGAAAACCCATCCTTGGGTGGTACCACTAGGAACATCACATTTCAAACTAAAACCTTTTTAAATTCAAATAAAATAAGATTCATTTAAAAAAGATTTTTCACTTCAAATTTTATATCAAAAGATGAGCCAAGTTGTGTAAATTTTGAAATTTCAATTAATTTTTTTAAAAAAAATCCCAAATGAGTGGCGAAGGAATAAATTTCATGAAAATAACACTTTAGGTTCTTTAATTCATGAACACAAAAGGAACATGTTTTTTCATTTTCTTTAATTCTTTTAGTTTTTAGGAAGGCTTAGAATGGTATTCTTCTTCTATTTAGTTAATAGTAGTCAATTGAAAAAATTGTAAATTTTTGAATAATTTTTGAAGGTCAAAAATAAAAAGTTTTGAAGGGCCATTGCATTCATGTTTACAAACTTATAGTAATTTCCAATTTTTTTTCAATCAATAATTTGGGCCATACCCTGATGATTACAATTGATAAACCCAAACCAAGGTTTTACAATGGTGCAACTTGACACTTAATGATAAAGGGTCAAAAATATTAAAAACACATGTTAAGAACATTTTAGGAACAAAATTTATTACTTGTGTGCCCTATGTAGGTGTTTACAAATTTTCCAAAATGTATACATAGATGGGAAAACAAAACCTTTGTAATGCATGTCAATAGTAAAAATCAAAATTTAAAAAGATTATTTTTTAAAATTAAATTCAATTGGGTCAACCTTTCCTTGAATTTTTGTGAAGCGGTTTTAATGGTACCACCCAAGGATGGATATTTCCTAATGTTATGATCACAACATGTTCAAAACGGGGTTTGAATCCTCAATTCTGTGCCACAACCAAAAGCCTTTAACATCCAACCATCATTTCACGTGGTGACATAAATTACCATCACAAAATTTATAAACACACATACCTTTTGAATACCATACACCATAACAATATTATATAATTAGATAATTTCATAATAAAATTAATTATTCTATGTATATCTTTAATATCATCATTCAATTTAATTATTTGATTATTATAATAGTTATAATGAATTTTATAATGCCTTGCTTTCAAAATGTAATATGTATTGCATGAATTTTAAATAAATTTAATTAAGATAATTAATTTTATTTAATTATATAAATTTCAAATTCTGAATGTTGCACTTTTTTTTTAAATGAAAAATGAAAAATGTTATTTAAAAAATAAATTTCATAAGGAAATGAATTTATGCAATTAAAATTCAAAATTTTTAAATTTTATATATTTAGTTATTTTATAAATTTAATAATTCAATTAATTCAATTTTTTGGTACATTAATTATGTTCTAGCTTTCGTAACAAATTTAAATATAACACTTAGTTCAATTTTCCATTTTTCAAATGTCATTTTGTTACATTTCAATGGAACTATCCCCTATTTTTATTTATATGTAAATCATTATATACATGAAATTATTACCGCATATTACCGCATCATCAAAACTAACATTATAGTTGTAATCAATCATATTTAAATGACCGATTTTAGTCACATTAGTCAAGTTGGACATCTCCACATGGGTGTCATATATGCCACGTGCCCTACATAATGTTTATTTTGATTAAATAACTAAATTTTATAGTTGAAATGAATAGAACTAGTTTTAATTTTAATCAAATTAAACATAGCTAGCCATTTCAAACAAATGAACTTGATTTTACATTTATTTTAGTCATGATGCTTCTAGCATAAAAATCATGCTTTTGTAGTAGTGTATTGGTTTTTTTTTACACGAGCTAATTGTCTCAATGTCAATCTTAGTAAAATTACAAGTAGAAGAACAATGATGTGACTTCAACTTTGAACTTGAGATGTTGTATTCTCACATGGTGTGTATAATTAAAAAAATTCTTGTTCTTGTCCTTGAATTTTGCAAAATCTTTTATGTAACAAAGGTGCACAACATGCTTGTAGTCATGTTGAAACCATGCTATAAATGCTTGTAATGTTTGTAAGAATTTGTTAGTTGAGATTGTGTTTTGATGATGGTGCAAAATTATGATAGGTGGATTGTTCTTTCACTTTTCATGAAGTTTTTTGAAATTTTAACTCTAAGTTGTAGTTAAATACATGCTAAAATTGTACAAATTTTTGATAGCTCTTTATTTGGTGTCATAGTTTCAAATGAGGAGGTAACACATGCTTCATTGGTGAAGAAACTTTCATTGTTCAAAATAGTTGTGAAGTTGCAAAGCCTTTTCTTGTAGTTTTGTTCTTAGTTTAGTAGTTCTTGGTGATACTTGGTTTTTAAAATTGAGATTGAACTCATATGTATTGTTGATATTATTTTAACTTATTGTGTCATTGTAGGTTGGGTACATTTAATTTGGACATGATCATCATGATATATAAAATTGGTCTAGTGATGCATGCATAAGAAATCACTTGTGGGTAGAAAATGATGTACAAGATTTTTTGTTGTAGATGCTAACCTTTTGATCATGAAGGTGAGATTGAAGAAGTTGATTTGTTTGAAAAGTTTTCTAAACAAGTTGTAGTTTATGTAGGTTGAATTTAAGCAACTTTGCAAGTGTTCAACTTGCACATATATATTTTTTTATAAAAATGATTTGAAAGCTACACAAATAAAATCTTATTTCATAAAACTATTGGTATCAATATTGAATCACAATTGTATGAAACCTTCAAAATCAATATTGTTAAATATTAATGTGCAAAAGATGTTAAACAACCCCCAACAAGCTTTGTTTGGTGCAAAAAATGGCTAACAATGCTTCACCTTGTGCAAGCCTAGTTTTGTTGCATGGTTTGATTGGTTTGATCTTGACTTTATGTTAAATAAAAAAATATTATTATAGTTTTCCAAAGCCAAAATTTGTGCTATTGGTTGGTATGTGGTTTGTTTTTTGAGAGGTGCTAGGTTTGAAATGGGGGTGTGATAGTAGAACACAAAGAACTAAAATAAAATAAAATTATAAAACAAGCAAAACCATGTGGGGTGCAAAAAGGGCACTAAAGACAAGCCTAAAAATGTGTTGGATATAGTTTGTTTGGGGGTATGTAATGTTTCATTTAATGTAAAATGTTATAACTTTTTAAAATTAATGATACCAATTTGGTATTAAAACCTCAAACATAAATGGTATATCCATATCTAATTGGTGGCAATTAGTTTAGAAATCTTGAGACATATACTTGACTAATATGAATAAAATGTGATACACTCCTAACATAGGTTGATTTTACATGTCAAAGTTTTTTTGGTCCTATGTTCCAAAGGCCAAAATGACCAATGAAAAAAAATGGAACATGTCCCAAAATTGATAATTAAAAATTTGGACATGTCCACAAAAAATAAAAATAAATTATGACAAGTTCAAAAACCCAAATTAATTTTTACAATCTGTTAATGAAAATAATCAATACCTACCAATATAATACCATAGATCTACAAAGTTGGTTTGACATCATGTCGTTAGAAAATATATTAAAAATGATGCTAGGTTGCGACCAAGTTTGGAAGGAGGTCTATTCTTTCTTAGGATTCACATTTTGACTACCCAAACCATGAGCAACATGAGAGTTGTGATACACAAAAATTTGAACACATAGAAATTAAGGCACACAAAAATAGTGAAATGAATGTGTTACAAAATACATAATACATACCATCATGATTATGGAGGACTCTTACTACGATGCGTTTTTAATTACTAGTATACTTGAAATGAGAATCTCAAGAAATCAATCTTTTCAAAACTAGGTCCACAATAACCAAGGAAAACAAAAAGAGAGGGAGATAGGCACCAATCATACTTGCCTTGCCCCATCAACAAACATTGGAAATGGGCTTTCAAGTGGGAAGTTGTATGTGCATAGTTAATGGGTTTGTCCATAAGATATTTCAACTATTGCCTTTCATTTTAGATTCCAAATTTTCGATACGTGTTATGCACAATTGTCATTTTTACCTCAATATAGTGTTCAAGGCATAAGAAAGATGTCTAGCAATTTAATGTCGTTATGTTGTTTGAAATGTTTGCCACTTTTCAAAACGTTAGAATAGGTTTTGTTCCAGAATCACTTGTTGCATTAGTTTTAAGTCATTTATCTCAATAGAGGACAAAGAATCAATCCCCAAAACAAAATTACAAAAAAAAACATGATATATCTCAGGTAGTAGTTGTATACCAATTGCTATGTATTTGGATGAAATGCCTAATGTTTTGCAAAACACATTTCTATGCATTTTTACAAGTTCCAAAACCCAAAAAATTGAAATGGACACATCTTGCAAGCAAAACTTGGATGTTTTTTGGGTTGATGTCGAAAAAGCAAAGTTGAGTTCAAAAACCAAAGTAGGTGCTTGTGTAAGAACGACATTGCTTGCAACATTGGCACTAGTACTAATCAACTACAAACAAGCCTACCAACTCCACACATATATTTGAAAAGCCCTTTCATTTGTTTGGCTTATTTTGTGTCATACATGAAAATGGCACCACAAAAAAAAGGTTTAATTAGCATGTTGTCAAATTTGATCTAAATTGTTAAATCCCACTTGGCTAGTCCTAATTGATTAAACAGTCAACACGACTTTGATTGGATGAATGTTAGAATGTTTCCCAACACATCAAAACCCAAGATGAAAAAAATCATGCTATACTTTACCATGGGAAACAAAAGGAAACAAAAAAAACTATGTAATTTTCTACATTTAAATATTTTTAATATTTTGAAATAATTTAAATGGATTTTGGGATTTTTACCATGGTACTACCAATGTGGGTTTGACCTGATTCACCCATTTGATTTACTTTGTATATAGCTAACTTACCCCCATGAATTTCATCCTTGGCAACTTATATCTATAGGGGAAGGCACTATTGTTAGGGCATTATGCGTAAGGAGGCTTATTGTCATGGCATTATTTTCACAGAACCAAGGGCGAAAGTGTAATGACTTGAGTAAGGCCTTCCCTAGCATAAGAAACAAGGACCTCCACCAAAATGCCCCTTGGCAAAGGGATCTTATGCACAACATCTAGTGGCAGCTTAAAGTGGCAATTTTTGCAATTCAGAATCCTCCAAACCAAAGCAAATTTTGGCCGAGGTTGTTATAGACACCTCATAAGTTGCCCCTCCATTCCCACAAACAAATCATCTTGGTTTCATGGAATAATTCCTTTGGAAATATAATATTAGGTGACTGAATAAATAATAATAATAATTTTTTAAAAATGAAAAATAAGAAAAAGCCCTATAATAAAAAGGATTATGACATCCAAGTTAGCACCAAGATTTTGAAACACAAGCCTCTAGTTTGAAAGACTCTGTTCATTTGCATTTTCTTCACATTTGTGATAATTTAAGGATTAATGTAAAAAACAAAATCAGTTATAACAAGGTTTTTTCCCTTTTTCTTTTTTTTTTTCCCCTCCAAATGTTTGATGTTAAAACTTTGGCAAAATTTTCCAATGTTTTTTGCAAATTCAGTCAGATTTACACTACAAAAACACATTTATTCCAAAATTATCCCATTTTTGGTTGGCTAAATGAGATTTTTTTTTCCAAAAATGAATAAAAAATTATAATGCTTTGCATTGAATGCCATATATATTAGAAGCATTTTTTAATTTTTTATTTCAATTTTGTGATGTACTTGAGGTGGTGAGCATCCATAAGTTGATTTAGCCAAATTTGGTTGTAACAAAATATGAAAGGAAAAAAAAAAAACATTGTCATATATGTTTGGCTACCTACTTGAACCATTTATAGAATCTAGGTGATATATATATATTTCCTTTTTAAAAAAAAAATTGAATTGCAACAAAGAAAATCCAAAATTTCACAACAATAAAAAAGGCTAATTAAGAATCCTTGGCACATCAACATGCCATGATAATCAAGGTGCATGGATTTCACGGGTTTTCGTGGATGAATGTGTTTTGTAAACCTTCACCCATTATAAGGTGCCAAACTAATTAAAACATGCCTATCACATTTTGGCTAAATTTTGCACCCCCAAAAATTGCTAGTTGTGACCCATAATTGATACCTACATAACCATCTATTGCAAATTGCAAGTTTAGTTATTAAAAAAAGGCTATTGAGCTACTTAATTGAGAGAGAAAAATAAAATCCTATGATTTATTTACGAACAAAAAAATAATTTTTGAAAATATGAATAAAAGGGAATCAATGTGCTAACATCTATCTCTTAAGGAAGGTTGTTTGTTTGTCACTTTGAGATCTCCCAAACCATGATGCACCCAATAGTGATATTGGTACCATTAGAAAGCATTTGATGTGGATGAGTGCACCAAGATGGTTTTGTGATGTTTTGACTTAGAGTGTAGGAGTTATTGAATATTGAATAATTTTATCAAAGAAAATTCATTAAAATCATGCAAATAAACATTAACTTCTTGGCAAGCTTGCCCCACTTGAGTCCCAAAACAACCTTTTTTTACAATTTGAGTTCAATCTAGTCTAAACAATCTCAAATCATAAAATCTCAACAATGTTGTACATGTTCAATTGTCGAGGGGTTTGATAAATGCAAAGAAAAGTGCAAACTATAGAGCATTTATTTTATGTGGATGTAACACACACTTAAAGTGTTGGCAAGTATGGAAGAGGAACGCCTTAAAACAAAAAACCTTGAAAGCACTTACAAATTGAAGCAATAAAAAATTTAGGTGTAAGCATAAAGGAATCATCGTTGTAGCATTTGGCAAAGTTATGCACCTCAAGAGCATGCTTAGTCAAACATTTGACTACTAGAGGTGCCTCAATTTTCTTTGGAGCCCTATAACTACAAAACCCAACATTCAGGTGTAAGGGGTATACTAAACTAGCTACTATTGCAACAAAAATTGGGTGCTTTAGAACTCATCCAAATGGTGTATTAATGGAATTCTAAAGAAACTCCACAATTACACTTTGAAGGTAAAGGTTGTGTCAGTTCCAACAAAAAATAAAAACAAAATGAACATGACAACAATGGTCGTGGTCATTACCTTGGTGAACTTGCTTTTCAATTTTAACTTGTCCCTAAATGATAGGATAGACAACAAACATCTACACCCCAATTGGCTTTGATAACAAAACATCACCCCTCACAAGTATAAACATTCGTATAAAGAAACTTGGTCAATGCATTTTGATGTTACATTATGACTTTCTTTGCTTTCTTTGTTCTTAACTTCCTAAGTTCATTGAAGGAGGAAATCCCAACAAAAATCACACACATTCCATGCTCTTATAACTAACAATGTGTAAATCAATGTGTATTTCAATCAATGTATATCTTTCACTTACCTCATGGCACATCCCATATGAAGACAACCCATAATAGAAATGTTGGTTCCGTAATCCTCCTGATGCCAATTCTTGACAAGAATGAATGGCCACACCAACCATGTTGAAAAGCCCAAGAATTTCCATGGTGCATTACTACTACAACTAGAACATGGTTAGGGTTAGGGTTTCTCTAATGAAAAGATGGTCAAAAAATGAAAGATTCACATACATTTGTGCTTTACAAGAAAGAACCTTTGGTTAAGAGAAACTAAATCAAACTTAACATAAAAAATCAAATAATCATGTAGCAACCAGCCTCCAAGTCTTTCTTTTTCTTTCCATGTTTTCTGTCATTCCACTTGCTTCACATGTTATTGTAGTTAGAAAGGATAATTGCATGATCCTATTTTGGACATGTCTAATGTTTTTGTGTGACGGGGCAGTCAAAGTGACAACTTCAAGTCCTCCCCCCCCCAAACAACAACAATTATGAAGGGACAATTGCAACACAGGATATATAATTTCCTTCCACCCACAACTTCCACAACAAATTTGGAAATGAGAGAAATGAAACATCATCACAAGGAATTGAAAAAAAATTATTTAAAAGAACTACAACTACTACAACTACAAAAGAGACAACAAAAGACTAAAAAAACCCCATACCCAAGATCTTAATAGGATATGAAAAAAATCATTTGTGAGCCCATGTTTGAATCAAGGATCTCTA
>Ga0116231_10001407_pt1 | contig 48981 bp, 37 predicted proteins | sample S1TSphgellanicum_2_FD_89695 | JGI IMG/M metagenome (GOLD analysis project Ga0116231, IMG submission 89695) | Host-associated microbial communities from peat moss isolated from Minnesota, USA - S1T2_Fd - Sphagnum magellanicum MG | ecosystem: Host-associated > Plants > Peat moss > Unclassified...
TTCAACAACTAAGCTTCATTTTGCTGTTGGAGTACACTGGAGTTACATTGGGATATTTTTGCATTGCTTAGTTTTTGATATCAAAGTTGTCTTTCCATGACTGTGGGAGTCCTTCATGGTCACCACTAGTGCCACTCAAACTTTAACATCCATGGATGTGGCACCTCGCAACTGGGGCTTTGGTGAAACATACCAAGGATCCCAAGTACTATGGAAATCCTACCAAATAATTATTTCCCACATTGTTTGACACTTTCTTAATGGCGCAATACATAGAGATTAAATCATTCAAGCTGGAAGATTTTTCAGATTACCAGCCTATAAAAAGCATATTGTTTAGACTGTGGGTGGAAAATTTCGATCCATTTGGAAAAAAATTAGCAGATTAGGACAACCCATGTCTGTGTGTAAAGATTTGGAGGAGAAGATTTCTGAAGGGATCTGTCATGAGAAAAAGCTCTTGCAGTTTGACATAAGCGCAGCCAGATGGGATTCAACATATGCTGGAAAACTAAGGATATAGGATTCTTCAAAATGTAGAATCATTTGATTTCAAATGACATCCTCTATCCTCTCCCCTGCACTGCCTTTCCCTGCTTTGAGTTCCCAACTATGAAAAAAAAAACCTTATTTCCTTGCAAGGTGTTGGAGGCAAAAATGGTAGAGAGGGAAGATGCATTCAAGTCCCTTCCCCTCTTCAAGTTTCTTGCTCAAGAGAAAAGCCTTATTTTCTTTGCTAGGTGACAGATGCTAAAATGTACACAGGGGAATTGCATTTTATTAGCATGGCCTTCTTCAAGAGCTTTCCCCTCTTCAGACATCGCACTTCAAAAAAATCTTTATTTTCCCTGAAATGTGATCGAAACAAAAATGTACAGAAGGAAATTTCATTTTGTTCCCAGGGTCTTCATCAAATTTTCCCTGCTTCAGCTTCAATACTGTGTAAAAACCCTTCCTTTTCCCCTAAATGAAAATAGAATAAGGAGTTTGCATTTCCCATTCAATTACAAAGGGGATCCCTTGAGATTCTCAGATTTTCAAACAGAGGATCCCTCACAAGTTTCTTGTGTTGGGTGACCCAGCACCCACACTGGTAGCATAGTAAGAACCCAAATTTTCATTTAAATTGCTTCCGACTATTACAAATACCCATGCTGAGGTTAGAATATGGTTTGTGAGATTTTTTGGGCTTAATATGGTCACTAAGTGGCCTCGCTAAAAAAGGTGAAGGTATCAGTGGCAGGAGCTGGTTCACCCTGGCCGTGAGGTGTGTAAGATGAGGGCGGAGCCTGAGTCGCACTCACTGACCCTGACTTGACCCGCCCAAGAAAATGCCCTCCCCTTGTGAAAAGATTTTTAAGCATTTAATATAACTTTTTATCTTTTGCTTATCTTTCCGTACCACCTTAATAAGGTCTACTGTCCTGAGATCTTACAGGGTTCTTATGGGAACCATGACATTACGCCATACAACCCAGGCCATTGAAAATGATCAACCAAATTTCAGCTGAAAAATCTTTATGCACCAAATGTCCTCTTCACAGGACTTCCTGGAGGGAGGTCCTGCCAACAAGGGCGATAAGGAAGTTCACCAATTCCATAGGGAAGAGGACTCTCCCCAATAGAAGAATACTTTCTAGAGTCATTTATTATGCCTGTTCTCTGTGACATACATCAGCAAGTGTTCAGTACGCATTGGTTCATACTACAACAATTTTATTGTTTTGTATGGGTTTGTGCTGTTCTTTTCAAAATAATTTTCATTTGGCAAAGTGGTAGTCTTTTTTGTTGAAAAACCACATTTTACACCCTAAAACATGTTAAAATTTCCAAGTTTTTCTCAAAGAAATATAGTAAAATTGATTTTGTTGGAATTGTCAACACACATTTGGATTGTTGATGATAGTTCATTATTGATTTTGCAACACAAAGGTTTCAGTTTTCTATCAAAGGTTATGAATATTTCCCTCCAAATATTATCAACTATGTATTACTCTTTCCTTGGCAACATCTACTATTAGTATCTTCACATTCTTGACAAAATGTTTGTAAAATTGGCCAAATTTCATATAATGTCAACATTTCTTGTAGTTATCAACACATCCATAAATGTAATACATCACATTTTCAACAAACTTTAGTCATGCTTGGGAATGCAAGTAAAATCTCTGAGGCAAATCCCATAAAATATGCATAGTTGATCAAAATTATTTGATCAAGTAGATGTACAAATCAAATTGAAATCATGTTGACATTTAAATCAAACTAATACTATTGTGACCGGACAGAGGGTCACTTGGAATTCCATAGTGTGAACACTATGTTCATTTTAGAGTTTAGGTTTTGTTTTAAGTTGTTGTCAACCTTCTCCATGCAGGCGGCGGGGTCTATTTCATTACTATTTGTTAGTGGCTTTGAGTAGGAAGCTTTGTTGTTTGTGTGTTATGTGAAACATGTTGGTAGATGAAGGAATGGGTGGCCAAGTGCGTTTCAAGCATGCAAGGGAGAGGAGGAGCAAATGCAATTGGACCAAGATAAGAAGGGGAAATCGAAGGTGAAAAAATAGGTATGAGTTTTTGCATGATATTTGTGGTAGATTATATTAGGAGCTTGTTGAAGTAAGTAGTGGCTATGTTTTTTTTCCGTTGTGCCAGTAGCTACACCATGGCATGTGTTGTGTTTTTCTTAGTTTTAAACTTTATAAGGGCTTGATGTTGAGGGCTGATGATGCACATATGAAGTTTGAGATGTAGATTCTGGAGCATGTAGGGGAATTGCATTTGTATGGACCTGGGTGGAATCATTATTAAAGTAGCACACATGTGATGAGTAAAAGCTAGAAACTTGAGAGGGTATCCTTGGTTGGGATAGAATGTGGGTCCAATTTGGGAGAAATCATAGAAATATCCTTAGATTACTGTAAACACAACTCTATTTTTTCCCAAGTTGTTGCAAATCAACATGGCATATGTGTTCATCTTTAGTTCGAAACCAGAACTCATTTTGTTTTGTAAAACTAAAACAAGCGTTTTCTTGCATTGCATCATAGCATAGAACGAATGGTTTAGCAAGTCACAACGAACCGAAAGAACACAGAAGGCTTTGACCTCAAGCCAGACCCCACTAAAACATGTACTAACCATACCAGTAATTGTTACTAATAGTAGTTAGACGGATACTACATGTAGATCCAGAAGGGACTAAATGGTAGGAAGTGCCTAAAGTTCATTTGGGTACAAAGATGTATGCTATGTTGGAACAAAAAAACCATTGTATTATGACAATGCTTAAATGGCAAAATATATGTTATAGCAGTCGAAGGTTCAACATTTGGATTCATGATGTAGGGATGTTCTCCATACCTTTTTCTTTTGGTTACACTATATTGCCAATGAACTAGATAACAATAATTTCATTGGATCACTAAAGTAGCCTATCTAATTTTTATTTTTTTTAAACCTAGGTCGGTCGGTAGGTGCCATAAAACAATAATTGGCCAACACTAGTGCAAACTCTAAGCCATGGCCACTCACTTGTATTAAGCAAAAAATGATAAAATAATCTTTTTTATGCTTATTGACTACCGCATGAACACACTAGGCAAAAAAAATTGGAATCCACACCTTTTTCCACATGTGGCAAATTTGTACACTTCTAAAACATTCATCCAATAACTCATCATAAAAATCAATTTGGTATTCTCATTAATAAATTGAAATTAAATAATTAACCTTTAGTATTATATAATTACAAAATTGCACAATATTAAAAAAAATTAGTTATCAAACCTTTTAGGAACCATTTAATTGTTAGGGTGAAACAAACCTAAAGAAACCCAACAAGAATGAACATGGCCATAACCTTGTGATTCAATTGCATCTCCATTGTAACTACTACCTTTTATCTATTAACAACTACTTACTTTAAATCATTATCTAATAATCAACCTAACTTAACTTATTAATTAATGTATCTTATATAACACCTAAGCTAAACTTTGTTGAGGACTAGGCCTAGGTTGAGTGTTGGTATAATCTCAAGCACAAAAATTTCTCAGCAACTAAACAAATGTTTGAGTTTTAATGTCGCAACCGTAGCTTTGGGCTTGCAATCAAGGCAAAGGGGTTATAAGGTTGCGGACCAAGAGGAAGCCCGAAAGTCAAAGCAAAGAGGTCGCAAGGGTGTGGGCCAAGAAGAAGCCCGGGAGTCACATCACATACTCCTGGGAGTGTAAGAAAGTGTGAAGGAGTATGAGGGAGTGAACCCTCACATTCTCAAGGCAACTCGCACTTTGGGAGATGGAGTCCCAATGGACTCCCGAAACTTTAGAGAGCGATTTCAGGGGCTAAAACTAAATGGCTTGTGGCGTTCCGTATATCATTGGAAAGCTCTTGGAACTTAGATGTCTAAAATGGGCTCTCATTTTTCATTTGGATGTCTGAAGCACAAGTTATGGCCAAAAGAAAGGCCGGAAGTCAAACTATCAGTTTGACTTTGAACCAAAAAAAGTCAGGAATTGACCCGATTTACTTGGTTGCAAAGGGTGTGCAACGTACCGTTAGAAAGCTCTCGACGAGAGCTACAACTTTGCTTCAAACCGCATCTCGATCCAAGGTCTGCTTGCAAAGTTATGGGCCCCAAAATTGCGGAAGTCCTAACTGGCGCGATTTTGGGACCCCCCCTCAGGAGTCCCGGGAGAGAAAAGCCATTTGGATGTGGGCTCCGTGGCCAGCCACAGAGTATACTATAAGGGGGAAGGTGGTGGCTTCCCCCAAGTCCGGGCCGTGATGAGTCTAGTGTGTGCATGTTGCTCGTGGTTCGTCCTAGCACCAAAGGTGCTCCAACTATGCACTAACCACTTTGTGTGGGTTGTGTGTAAGCCCGTGTGAGTAAATGAAGCTTGTCAACTCTTCCTAGTCCCATCCCGGAGCTCCAACACGCCCTTCTACCCTTCAAAGTGTTGTGAGCTAGGGAGCGTGCCCCAACTCCTCCCTCTTTCGTTGTCTTCTATTTGGACTCACATTTGAGTCCTTCAAGGAATTGGGAGTGCGTCATTTGAGAGATACCAAAAATCAATTATTGATTTGACAAACATATGTTAACATAAATTGCACAAATCCTAGGCACTTATTTTGACATTCTTTACAACCATGATGTAATTTTTAAAAAATCCTATTGACTATATTAGAGCTTGGACTGTTTCCCTTAGTCCAAGCTCTCATATAGTCAAACATGCACAATATATGAACTAACTACAAACCCTCCATTTAAGGGGCCCATTCCACCTGGAATGTGGTGAGCTGATGATGTTCAATTGGGTGGTAAATGGTTTTTAGTTGAAGGTTTGTTTTTAAATGTAACTAATATTCCTTGGTGCTTTTCATTGTCGATTCACATCATGCAAGGTTGTTTTCCACCGTTGATGGCAGCACCACAAGTGGAAGCAGCAGCTTGTCCCACCCAAGGAAAAAATCTAAAACCTATATATATGGGTCCTTTATAGGACACCAAAACAAGTCACCAATTTGGAATAGTCGACGTATATTTATGAATGCACCAAAGCTGGTAGGGTGAACCCAAATCTCATTACATGGTAGTGGGTTTTGCCAAGGCATCTTCCAAGGTCTAGAGCATATTAGTATCCACTAGTGCATCATCCACAAAATGCCTATTATGGCTAAGTTGTGGGTGGACCTCCAGTGAGTTACTATCTAGTTTCACCTTGGTAACCCATTTTGTGATAAATAGGTGTTGTCCATATGTTGGTAGATAGGTAACAAGGGGCGTGTCCCCCACTATGAACTTGCCATTTACATTCAAAAATATCTTAAGGTGAAAGAAGAATTATGGAAATTCAAATATTTCAACATGCAAAAATACAATCTTCAAAAAATCCTTTAAAAAAACCAAAATCTTTCAAGATAATATAAATTTGTAACTAGTATCAAGTTTTAGCACAAGCCAAAACATCATCTTTCAAAAATCCTCATATGAAAATAAACCTAATATCTAGGAACCAAAATCCCTTTAATCTATTATACTCTATAATGAATCTAAACACAATATCCTTGCCTTCCTAGGCAATGCCAACAATAAAACAAATAACTAGTATGTAAGAAGATGATTTGTACATAGGTAAGGACCAGTTTTTTAAGAAAGTAATTGAATTAACTACGATCGTTAATAAAAGAACTAGAACCCAACAAAAAAATGTTTCCAAAACACTTACCATTCATTTTCCATGGTGCACTGGTGGGTGTTGGTTCATTAAGACTATGAGAAACTTTGACATGGCTACCCAACTGACATAAACCCGAAGTCTATGCCAAGAACTCGAAAAAAAAAAGGTTTTCCTTTCAATATTCAATTGGTGGCAAATTGGCCAATTCCAACACTTTTGTCTATTGTTGGTGAACATTTGGCCCTAGTAGATTCAATGTTTAGCTTGACTTTCAAAGCAACTAAATGTTATAGGAAGTTTCCATGTATAGGGGATTTGAACTAGGTGCCAGCAAAATGCAAACACTTTGCAATATCTCTCTACTTTTATTTATGTCCCTACTTAAGTTAAATATTATAATTTATCAGAATTGTTTTGCATTCGGCATATACTAGACTTTGGCAAGTTATGTTGTTTTCAATTGATGTTGAGGATATTAAGCCACACTTGTTTGTGTCTGTGCTTGAAGTGGTTAGCGGTGGGTAGTCTTTCAAAATTTTGCTCCTAGTGATGGTTAGCTCCTAGCTCATAGTGACAACTCTTGTTGGTCATTCTCATTTTATTATTCTATTATTTGTCTTGATGATTATAATCCAATTGTTCATGGGTGTTTTATTTCAAATAATAAATTGCAAGGGCCGAACTAATCTTGCAAATGGTATGTTTTATTAGTCGAATTCAGAATTTGTTTGCAGTTCCAAATATTGAAATGGTTTCTTCGCTTTGAAATTTTGATTTTTTCATAAAGTTGCCTACTTCATTTTTTTTTGGTAATGTTTAATTAGATTTCCCCTTAAAGGTTGTATTGATCTATATTGCAATTATACCCTTTGATTTGCACGTATAGTAGTGGCACTACAACAACCTTATGTTGAGTGGAATGAAACATATGATCTTCAAGGCACACTTCATGGCTGGCATGCAATTACTATCCAAAATGATGTCAATCCCTACTATAATGGACCCTGGTTTGGGGTGTTGTGTGATTTTAACACATGCCCAACCTATAAAATTATTAGTTTTTGAGTTTCTATATCACTTACCCTCTTGATAAGCTTTCAAAGCTTTCATAACTTTCTATTATATACAGAACTTGAGTTCTCAAACTATAAATGATGATGCTCTTATAAGAAATCTAGTGATAAATCCAATGGAAATTATATTGTTGAATCTATTTGTTTAGTGCACTTGTTATAGAGGATTTGTTTGAAAGTAGAATTAACTTTAACTTTGAAACACATAAGCCAAGTGGGAAACATTTGAGTCTTGCAAGGAGCTCATAGGACTAGATCTTCAAGGCCAATTGTTTCAAGCTATTGGAAACCTTACCAATCTTCAATTCTTGTAAGTAATCTTTGTACATAAGGGTTCAAGCATGATTGGGGTACCACATTTGAATCTTAAGGACTCACTCCAAGGACTCTCAAATTCATCTTTTTTTTTTCTTTTTTTTTTCCATGACATGTCTTACATTTCACCTTTTTTTGGTCATATCAAATGAAATTTTGCTCCAAATTTTATACAAGCCTTTAAATTATTTATTATTTTCGCTTATGAAGGTGAGAATAATAAAATTTATCCAATGTGGGCCAAAATTCCTAGAGATTTGACTTATTTAAATTTTTTACATTACAAATAGGGCATTTGGTTCTTATCACATTCATACATTTTATACACATTAACATATAAAGTGTTTGTGATAAAAATCTTGGGCCAAAAAAATTATTTTGACATTCCTTATGAGTCCTTGAATTTTTTTTCCTCATGAGACAAAGTCTTGGATTTTTTTCAAGGATTTGGTAGGAATATTAAACTTGTTTAAATTTGACATTCTATTCATAAAATAATTCATGTGTAATGTATCTATTTATGAATAAAATCAAACTTTCAATATGAATGTGTAATTAAATTTCAACAACATATTTAAGTGAGGGGGTCCAAGGAATGGAAAATGAGATAGTCTTTTCAGGTACTCCAACCATGCTTTGACCCATAAGACTTATTTTTCACAATGGTAGGTATAGGAGAAGGGTTTTTGTTAAACTAGAGGTGCCTTCCATAACTTCAAAAACACTTTTAGTAGGGATTTTTCATGAAGTGGAAAGCCTTGTGCTACATAAGCATCCTAAAAAGACAATAAAAATAATTTTTTTTTTTACAAATTTTCTATGGTTTTTTAAAGTAATAACATGGGCACAACATTGATTATTATGCTTGAATGATTCAACATTTTTTTGGATTGGCCAATCAACAATAGGTACCTAATGTGAAGATGAACTTGACATGCAAAACATTAATCTAGCAATATAATTTGCTACAACATATTAAAGCAAAAACCAAATAAAACATGGGATCTTTCTTATGTTAGTTTTAAGTTGTTTCTTGTTGGATTTGCGATAAGTGGCAAACCAAGACTCTCTGGAAATCTCCCAAATGAGATTTCAAACTTCCATAACTTGTTGAAATTATAAGAATTGATAACTTTAGGAAAACTTTTGGTAATTTTCTAGCTAAAATAGGTTTTTAGCAATGTGCATGTGAATGAGATCCACAAATATATATATATATATATAAAGGGCATCAACATTCATAGCCAAATAAAATCCTTTTTGCCAAAATATTGATATTAACATAAAATACATTTAGGAAATTTTTGAAATAATTAAAAGTGCCAAAATCAATGTGTTCAAAGTGCATACTTGCTCAAATTAAAGTGCAAAGATAAGTTTGGAGTATGAAAAAATATTTTTCCTCACAAAACCGTCAATGGCAATTTATGAAAGTTTATAAATTAGAAATAACATTGCATTGCCACATGACTACCATGCAATGTTTCCTTGCTATCCATTAAATTTTCATCTATGTTTAAGGTTTATGAATGAAAAAGTGACATAATTTGGGGCATTAAAAAATGTAGACATCTTGAAAACAAATTGAAAACACATGATGAATGTTTTCCACAACCTTGCATTCATGAAAACAATGGGATGAGATATTTGGATTATTACTTGTGGTAGGGATCTCCATGGCAACAATTTTATTGGACATATACCAAATTTTCAAATGGATTTCTTGCAACATTTGTAAGCTATTAAGCATCCAAATTCCTTCAACTTGCTTTTAGAAATTTGAAATTTGGGCACATGTTACAATTTGTTGATGTCATCCAAATTCCATATCTAAGTTTGAAAGGATATTCTTATCATATGAATTTTGACAAAAGTAACTCAATTGGGGGGCATTTGGAATCAATTTACATTGTGGAATTATAGATATTTGAGTGGGAATGCATTAAGTGGGCAAATAACATACACTTTCAATTCAATCTTTGGAAGACAAAATAAAAAAAAATTATCATTGTAAATGTTGGATTTGTCCTCAAATAAATTGATTGGCATCATGCCTTAAATGCCAATTGCCACTTCGCACCTAACTCAATTGTAAGTGATTGAACAAACCTTGAAACTTTAATAGCTAGTTGAAGCTCTTTTTTTGCTTATAATAAACAATAGTATCTATATGCAAGTCAAGAAAAATGCATAAAAAAATCTTTGATACATAAGGTCCTTGATGTTTTGTCCATACCCTAAGCTCTAAATTCAATTGTAAATGTTTTTAAGCTTATCAACACACATGGAATTTTTTTTTCTCACTTTAGTTTGGGTGCAATCATATGTACTTAAAATTAATACATTAGAAGGATGTTTGTGTCACTTTGCATAATGGACATTGAAGTGTTTGTCAACTTGTGGTGGAATCTTGAATATTATGACGATTTCATCAATGTTCATGTTCATGTTGTATTTTAGCTAGATTGTATAGATGATTAAATAAGGGTAGACAACTAACGAAGACATGCAAAGAATGTTATTATTGAATATATGAATAAGAATCTTTAGAAGAGGTGGTTATTTGGAAACATGGATGCTTGAATAATTTTAAAACAAGGACTAGGGAAACCTCTATGAAATTCCTAAAATAACCAATCCCACAAATGTTGATTGTAGAAACATCAACCATAATCAACTTGATGGAACTCTTGATGCCTTTCTTGGATTATTGACCAACATTATTAGAATCACCAACTTGGATATTTCATACAACAAATTTTTGGGGAATGTTTCAAGCTCATTCCATAACTTTAATGTTGGTTTTTCAGTGTTGTGAATAAACAAAAACATTCCATTGAAGTGGTTGCATCATGTTTTCTTTTCCCTTCTAATGTAACATTGGAAATTTTGATCGTATTATATATGCAACGATAGGACTTTTAACAATTACTATTCTAGTAGCGGTTATTCAAAAAAATTGCTATATCTGGAATCAATATATTCATTTGGATAAATTATTCCAAACTTAGAAAACTAATCTAGGGCATGACTAAAATTATCATACATTTGAAACAAGTTGAAAATTTCAATCTTGAACCCCTATTTTTTTAATATGTCAAGTGGGAATATTTAACCTCTTTGAAAACTTATCATAATATATGGTGTATGATGAATAATCTTAATATCATAATGAAAAATCAAGAATTCATTGGGGGGAATTTCAATTTATTTTCCAAGAAAGGCTATAATAAAATAATTCATTAATAACTTACAAATCATGGAAAGTTTTGAAAATCTCATTAGATTAGATTGCACAAATTTGTCTTGATTTTACTTAAATGTACAATTAATTGGATGGACTAAATTACAAAAATATATTGAAATAAACTTTTGGTTGCATGTTTCTTTTTGGATATTCCTTTGTTTTGTAGGTTAATGAACAATAATAACTTCAATGGTTGTTCAACAACCTCACAATGGCAAAAAAATTAACATTTTATTTATTTATATCCACCCATGGCCAATTTGGTTGAATCAATTTTTTTTCGTAACTTATCTTGATTGGAATCTCTCCCCATGACTTCCCTACAAGCTTCTACAAAAAAAAATTTATACTTATGAAACATTCAATCCAAATGCAAAGCAAACAAGATACTTAGTAAGAACCCAATGCATTGGCTTGTACCTTCTAATGGTAGATTTGTCAAATTGGTCCGTCACCATGACTATAAAATGCTTTTCAATCACTCTACATGCTTACATAGGACCTTCAAGCACTTTCAAAAGCACTTTCATTGCTTATGTAGCTTGGGTAGGATTGGTATACTTCATATTGTGAATTACCATCATTAGATTGACGTACTTGCACAATTACCTAGTACTCTAATTCCCAAGTGCTTATCAAGCATTTTTAAGTACTTGGCAAGGACCTCCAATGCTTAACCAAGACATATATACTAGTGTTTCCAAAAACAATTGCCTATAAAATCATGATTGTAAAAGGTTTGACAATGACAATTTTAGTGGTTTCCAGCATTATGGTGTGATTGACCAATGTTCCTAAGTGTTTATTTAGCACTTTTGAATACTTGGCAAGGATCTCTAATGTTTGACAATGACATATGACATTTTACTTGAAAGCAATTAAGTATAAAATCATGCATGCTAGGGGTTTCACAATTACAATTAGTGGTTCCTTAACACTTCGGTGTGATTGACAAGGGTGAAAGTATGATTGGGTGGACCCATTAGGACTCCTTCAAAGGACAATCAAGGAACAAAAATTGGCCACATAATATTCATGGGCCCTTTTTCTTTAAATGTTTTCATAATTATAATTTTTTCCTTTGTGTTTATTTATTGCATGCCAAAATATATGGCTTGAAGTTTCCATTACAATAAAAAGGTTGAAATTGTTACAAATTTGTATTCCTAATTGATGTGGCCCCTTTAGGAATCAAGGTTTTAAATTTTGGAAATTCATAACTAAATTATACCTACTCAAATAATTACCTAGTAAAAAATCAAATAAAATACCATTTAGAGTACCTTAGAAAATTATATCCACAAAAAGAAACTCCAAACCTTGTTTGAAAAATGTTCCTAACCAAAAAGTTTAAAGAATATAACCACTGTTACTTTCTTGAAACTTTGTGTGAATGTAATGAATAGGACCAACAAAATTCAAAATATTTTTTGCATTGTTGAAGTTTCAAAATCTATACAACTTAATTAATGTATTAAACAAAAAAAAATACTAAAAACCTTTCTTTATGTGTTTCCTATATTTTTGCAAAGTTTGATGGGTCTTGAAAAATTAAAGTGTGATGTTCCTTGTGGTATCACCCAACCATACTCTCACCCACAAGTACCCCCAAGTGTTTATCTAGCACTCATGAGTATTTGGCAAGGACCTCCAACATTTAACCAATGCATATTAATGTTTATAGAAGCAACTATTGACAAAATCATGATTATAAGAGGTTTGACAATGATAGTTCGTGGTTTCCCAACATTTTGGTGCGATTGACAAGTGCTCCCAAGTGCTTATCTAACATTCCTAAGTACTTTGCAAAGACCTCCAATGCTTAACTACTGACAAATTAATTACATTTTGCAAAAGCAACATAATTACCAAATCATGATTGTAAGAGGTTTGACAATGACAATTAGTGGTTCCCCAACATTCTAGTGTGATTGAAAAGTGCTCCCAAGTGTTTAACCAACACTTTTAAGTATTTGGTAAGGACCTCTTATCTTGAATAATGACATTTTTTTTGGCAAAGATACCATGACTTTAAAAGCACAACTACTAGGAGATTGACAATTACAATAATGGTTTGATGTGATTGACAAGTACTCCCAAATGCTTATATAAACTCACAAATATTTAACAAGAACTCAAATGCTAACCAATCTTGAGTCCTAGGTTGATGGAACCATTGATCTTTTAACAAGGCTTGCATGTGCTGGACAATGACTAGCTATACGTGATGGAATTAAATGAATGTTTGAATGACTATAACAACTATCTTATTCACATGCTTATGCACAACACCATTGACATTTAGCAATGCACCCATAAAAATTTTGACACCAAATCTTGATTCACAAGGCAATATAAAGTAGTACATGTAGTTTCTTTTGTTCCTATCAATGGATTCAATGCAGTCTAACAAATTTGCGTGAATGATTCCAGCTAATTTGCACTCCCCCAACTTTTGCAATTCTAGCAAGTTTTCAAACTTGAAAAAATTGGCAAGTTGTTTTGCACAAGTTTAGATGAGGATACCGAAATTTTTTTCCATCATGCACAACTATCTCAAATATTTTACAGTAAAGTTTACATACATTCATGTAGTTGTTAGAGTTTATGAGGACTACTGCCCCAACACACATTAAGGGTGTTTGATCCTTGGAACATTGCATACTTACAATAACATGTACATTGGTAAATCTTGCGGGTAGTTTGACCCAATTTTGATTTTTCAAGCAATGATCAAGTGGATTCAGAAGCAACTTTATAATGGATCTCAAGCTAATTGGCTCTCAAGGTGTTTTGCTTTTACTTGCTGCTGTTATTTGGTGAAAGCACATTGCAGGGGGGGGGGGCAAAAATGTTGTCACCTTGTATTGTTTTCCATGGGTCTCCATGTTTGAACTTCAATCATGGTAATATTGGAGCATATTTTTCCAAATTTTTTGCATAATATGGTAGATTATAACACAAATAATTCAATTGTAAAGAAAGTTCCCTTTTTCAACTTATATTGTGCGATTCCAATGTATATTTGTGGCAGAAAACTATACGTCACTATGTACTAAAAAATGCAAATATACTCAAAAAATGATTGAGATGATTTTTAGTCTTTATGAAATTTGTAGTATTTATTAAAAATTGTGATTCCATATGATTGGAATAAGTTTGTGAGCCATGTGAAGAGTTTGATAATTATCATATCACAAATGGGTGCTTTTGGGGGTGATGACCATAAGTATGTGGTAAATTAACATTTTGACAAACTATCATTTTTAAATGGAAGATGACAAGATATGTGAGGTGAGTCATTTTTTAAAAATTCATTAAATTGTTTTTGGCTAATTAATTCAAACCCAAACTTAGTGCAATAAAAAAATAGAAGCATGTTCTATTATACTATATATACCATAAATATATTAAATACTCCTTGAATTTAAGCTTTATTTATTTTTCAAATAATATTAGATATCATTATCTTTGTGAAAATCAAAATATCAAGCCCAAACATTAAAAATGAAACCCAAAAGTGAATGCAATACATTTTGCAAAAATATACTTTACATACATGTTGTGAAAGTGCCCAAAGTGCCCCCCGCCATAATGTGCTTTCACCCTATTTAAAAATATCTAAAAAATATTTTAAGGTTATTTTGTTGTTGCTACTACCATTTAATTACTTAGAGGTTGACACTAGAACTTGTTTACTTCTACCTCATATATTACAATCTTGAACCATGATGAAAGATAAAATCAACATTACTTATAGTCTTTTTTGCCTCTTGAATTGATTCCTTAAACCTTGGCATGCAATCCCCCAAATTGTAAGCTGCTTTGGCTTTCCTACAAAACAATCAAAAACATTTATAAACAATTACTTAGTAACAATATATTTATATCAATAATATTCAACAAGTAGCCATCATGACCATCCACTAACTTCATCATCTTTTGTTCCAATGGGTACAAATAATATATCATGTAATGCCAAAGGTTTTGGCAAACCATGATACAAAACTTGTAACATGAGTTTTCGGACCACATTTCTAGAAGTATTAGGAAGATTTAGAGTATTTGGGGTGATTGAACAACTTTGGAGGGTGTAGATAAGTAGACCTTATTGGTTTGAACAACATAACAATTAGGACACCATGAAGCACAACAACTGCCACCACAAGAAAGTGGGTAGCTTTCAACCATCTTTCTTTAAAGAGGAAATGTACACAATCCCAACAATAAATATGAAGGAAGAAATCAAAGCTGCAAATGTGAGGCAAAACAAAAATTACATATTTAAAACATGGATTATACTAGAATGAATGTACCAACACCAAAGTTCCAACTTTCAATATATGCATTGCAAATGCATGAAAATCAATAACAAAGGTTTTATGTCCAAATTGAAATGTATATGCAATAACAACATGCAAAGTGATTGTTGTCTAGCTACAAGTTTTATAACAAGTAAAAAAAATTCTCCATCTAAATGACAAACAATAGAATTGGAACATTAGACCTAATTCCTCTAGTAAAAATTGGCCAAAATGTAACCACTCTATTTGCAACTACATGAGATTATTACTTATTTACAACTACATTTGGACATTTTTGCAACTATTTCTTGTGTTGGTCATATTTGTGATTACACTACAACTAGTTCCTGACTATTTTGGTGTTCATCCTTCCATGCAGTGAACAATATTTAGTTTGGTTTTTATTTAAGAAGAACAATTTATGTCCCAAGTTGCAAATATGACCAATTTAGTTGCAACCTTATGAGTATACAAAGGTGTATTTTGTGAATTCTAAGGAATATAATTGGGTGTATTAGGATTTATAAATGTATATTTTGAATGTATATGAATAACCATATTACATGTGTATTCAAGTATTATTATTATTAGCATAAATGACCTTAATATTATGGTTACATTGATTAGTGTATATTTTGAGTATATTAAAATTTTATGTAAGATATTTATTGAATATATTGTGCCCATATTACAAGTTTATCCAAACCATCATATTATTTATAAAAAAAAATTACAAATGACATTTATTATTATATATATTAATATTAACAACATGTAATAAAAAACTAAATTTCAATATTATCTTTCACTAAAAATTTCAAAATAGTAATATTTTATTACATAATAATCATAATGATGATGATGATGATGATGATATTAGAATGATAGGGAAAATAATTATATAATTACTGAAATAATTACTAGAATATAATATAATAATAATATATATTATTATAATATATATTCCAATGACTCGTGTATTTATTAAGAATTAATTTTTTTATTTATTAAAAAAATCATAATAGCTCTAACAATTGACATAATAATATTATTAATAGCTAACATAGGCTAGTTACAAATTACATTATTATTATTATAATAAATAATCAATTATGAAATATTACTATATTACAATAATTACCAAGAAATATTAATATATATATTTTAATTTTTATATTTCAAATTTATTATTAATATTGATTAATTATTAATTAGTCAATGATTATAATCAATTATTGATATATAATTTTTATTTTCAGTTTTATTATTTTATGATAACCACTGTAATATTAGAATGGAAATCGAATAAATATGCAAGTGAAAAAAAAATCGAAGGAAAAATATACTTATTAAAAATATAAAATATTTATTGTAATAGTTCATAAATAATTATAATGAATGAAGTAATAATATGAATAATAAAAATAAAATAGTTAACCTTGGCTACCAACTAACTACAATAATAATTGAATTAATGTTATTTTTACTATTAAATATTTAAATCTAAATTTATTATGAAATAGAAAAATGAAAATAATAATGGGAATAATTATAATAAAATAGTTAGCCTAGGTTAAAAAATAATTATATCATTAGATTAAAAAATACTTAGTATTTATAATGATTAATTATTGAATATTTCAGTTATTATATTAATTTATTTGGTTATGAAATATTAATTAATTAGTTATTAATAATTAGATTTTTTTCAATATTAACCAATTATTAGGTAATTAAATTGGTTGATAGATCATTATAGTTAATATATAATTAAAATTAAATATCATTACTGTTTATCTAACTAAGAAAGTAAGGAATAATTAATAATATAATTAATTCATTAATCATAATATATTGATGATGATTATTATAAATAATTAGTTAGTTGGATAGTTTATAAAACAAATTTTTTAGTTTTTATTTTAGTTCTTAATTAATTAATTAGCTAGTTAGTTGTCACTTACTTTTTAATTATATACATTTTTAGTCGTAAACGATTTGCAACTATAAGGTTTATCCCATATGTTTTGGCTTTCATTTTCATCTTGAAAAGTATATAAACAAGGTGTTTTATTTTTACATTTTCAGATTTAGAAACATGGGCATATGGGATGAGGTAATAAAAATGACTTAACCCAAAATAAAATATAAATATTCACGTACTTACACCTAATTACCTACTTCCCTAACTTACCTACCCACTTTTCTACCTACTTACTTACTTATGTGGGTATTTTGTCTAGGTAGGTAAATAGGTCCCATTTAGATAGGTGTTTAGCCTAGATGGGTAGGTATATAAATAGGTAGGTATTTAATTCAACCTACATACCTAAATATTGATTAAAATTTAATCTAGAAAAATTCAATTAATATGCCACATGGCAAAATTTTATTGCACCAAGTGTCACAATTTAAGCCATCCAAACATAAAAATTAAATGTCTTAGATTATTTCAAAACAATAATAAAATATTTTTAATTATTAAGAGTTGGGCCACATGGCAACACATAATTTGTTCCCATTATTCACCAAAAAAGTCGCATCCTAGTTGCAAGTGACAATATGTATATGACCAGTCAAAGGATGAAGGCGTATTTCATTGACTTTTTCTTTCATCCAAAATTCATTGTTGTTTGCGACTTGTGCAATGTAATTATTAAAATTTTAATTGCAAATGTTGCTTGTAATTAAAAATTAGTCACAGGGACCAGTTACAAAATGGCCATTTTCTACTAGTGTCCATGTGTCATCTTTTAATCACCTTTGTAAATAAAGGATACGAGCTCCTTTATGTGTAGATCCCCGTAGACATATAAACTTCACTTGTTCCATTATGCCATTCATGAGACCTAATGCTTCCACCAACATTGACCTATGCTAATTACGATATTTTCCAAAAGTGGAGGGAAATTTCTTCACCAAACACACCAAGGACCTTCTACAATAAACCCATAAACAACAAACATAAATTCCAATGGGGTTTGACTTGTGGTTTGCGTATTTTTAAATGAGTTGAAAGTGTGTATGTGTATTTGACCTTTGAAAATGGCGAATGACACTTCCTTACATTCACAACCTTAGAACATCCAACGTTGAAAATGGCTATAAAATCAACTTTTTACTTTCACACTTGTGATGCACCTTGCCGCTTCTAAAACTTTTAGTATCACATTTGTTGCCTCCACTAACATCCACCTCTATCAAACTTTAGGTTTTCAACAACTTTCATCATGTTCATAAAAAACACATTACATATAAAATGATGCGCCTCATTACTCACCTTTGTTTGAGAGCTCCTTGAGTAGTTGTAATTGTCGCATTGTAGTTGTTGTTTTTCGCACAACAAAATGCTAAATGACTTGGGCCTAACTAGACTTAAGACAAATTGCTTAACACTAACATCATTAACCACATTCCAACAACATTCCAGCTCACAATGTTTTTACGTATCTTCATGTGGGGTTTTCAATACCTCCAAGTAAACGAAAGAGATAATGTTGAAAAAATGATGGAGAAAGAAAAAACGCAAAAGAACAAAAGGTGTCGATACTGCAAGAAGAAAGGTTTAGGTGTAGAGTATAAGCTATATGGTTCACGAGTTTCATCCCATCATGTTTAAATTAGGTTAATTAGTGAGTGCCACATAGGGACGAGCAAAATATTAGCAATGTTTCAAAGGACCCCCCATTACTGCAATTTAGTAATGCGAGTGGTTCCTTTCATTGTGATTGGACCTTCATGCATGTTTGCAGAGTAGGCTTGAAGATTTTTACTTGATGTTTCTAGAGTTATCTTGTGTAATGTGAATGTTGGAGAGTTTGGAGTTTGGAGTTTGGACTCTAGACTCTAGAGTCAAGCATTATGCAGCATGCACTTGAACTTATGGACTTTGGACTTACTGTTTGCAATTTTTGTCTTTTGTTTAATATGGTTGGGGTTGCAAATCTAATCTATTAATTCGCTTAGTCTGTCTATGACAAGGCGTTCTGCACACAGATAGACTAAGTCCCCATAGGCGTAATTGGAATTGTTTGCCATGGCGGCAATTCCAGTGTTGTTTTCTATGGCAGAATCGGCCTGGTCTGTCAGTCTGTCAGTCAATCTGTGACGGGGGTTTTGGGGGGTGGGGGAGGGAAAGGCCAGTGAAGCAGCGGGCGATCGGTGTCAGTCTGTGACGGGGTTAGACCACCACGGTTTCCGTGTACAAACCGTCTCCACAAAGCATTGTAGTCGTCCGAAGGGTAGGAATGACGGTCGGATCGCATCCCTCTCCCATCGCACCAGAGGCGGATATAAAAACCTTCCCTCCCCCCCCCAACTACCGAAAGAACCGGCGGTTATATAGAGGAGCGTGTTTTCGGAAATTTCCAAAACTTTCGGGAACCAAGGTTCAAAATGTCAGAACCGGGGTTTTGGGTTTTCTCACGTCGGGTAAGGGAGTAAATACCCGGATTGATAACCTGAGGGTACACACGGTTGGTTCTGATACCCGCACAATGTCGGTCGGGACCACTGCGTGTTCGAGGTGGCTGGAGTGGCGTAGCCACGGGTGTCCGAAGGTCACGGGTACCACTAGTTGAAACATATTTTGAATAGTCATGTAGGTTTGTGGAGCAGGCTTGGAGATTTTACTTGGTGCTTTTGGAGTTATCTTGGGTAATGTGAATGTTGGAGAGTTTGGAGTCTAGGCTTTGGAGTTGCATTGTGCAGCATGCACTTGTGCTTATGGACTTATTTGTTTGCAATTTTTGTCTTTTGCTTAGGGTTGCAAGTTGGAACTTGGGGTGGGGTTGTGGCTGGGTGTAGGCACGCTGCTATTGCAAATGGTCAAAGTCTTTTGAGACAAGGGTTCAACTCCCCTAGTAGTGCATGCAATTGTAGTGTGTTGTTGCCAAATGTTTTCTCCCCTTGATTAATTCAAATAGCCAAATTATGCTATGTACATTTTGTTTGGTCGCCAAAAGCTCATTCTTGATTTAGCACAATAGCCAACCACATTACCCAAAAATAGATAAAATAGCCAATTTATTCCACTCTGGAAATTTACAAATAGCCACATTGTACACTCTGCCTGGCTGGGTGTAGCCAGCTAAGCAACCTCGAAAAAAGTTTTTCAAAAAACTGCTGGTCCAGTGTACTGTTTTTCATTGTTTTTTCAAAAATCTCGCACACTTAAAGACCAAACTGGGGTACCGGTGCATGTTTCCCTTTTGCTTTATGAATATCTCTAATGTGTAGTCCTTTCATGAGCTAATTTCTTTGATCCTCTTCAAGTGTGCAAAACCTTACATACGTCAGTTGTTGACTTTGGATGAAGGTTTTTTCTCTTTTTTGTTGACTCACACTGGCATCATCCACAAGAGGAATTGGCCAAATTTAGAGAGGAAAGTAGTAAATTTTAAGAATTCTGCTAATCTTTGGCGACTTGCTAGAACCTTTTGTCTAAAATATGTCAATTTCAGAACAAAATTTCCTCTAAATCTGGCAACTTTGGAACAGGTTATTCACAAAAATCCTTTGTATGAGTTACACTGGATTTTTTTATATTGCCAAATGACAAAATTTAGCACCCCCCAATAAAAACCGGGCTCTGGACGAATTGGTTTGGTTACTGGAGCCATCTACAAGCTTGAAGGATCTTGAAGGAGTTATGTCAGCGAAATGAATGGCACAATCCAGCCTTGAAGATGTAAACTACGAACCTCTCTACATGCCTGTCATGCACATCCCTGGCGTCAATAATGCAACATACAGCCATCTCCAAGCTCTGAATTTGCAGCCTGGATAGCGGTTGTAGCAATAAATTTGCAAAGATTCTCTAAATGGAGCTTCATTTTGTTGTCAGATTGGGAGTCTGTACTACACTTGCAGTGCTTTTCTTTTTGTGTTGCCCAAGACTTTGATATGTTCTGTCTGTAATACTTGGAGGGGAAGAGGAATGTTGTTATATGGTTCACTCATTGGATTTCCTGTCCAAGTCCCTTTCAAGCAAGTGGTCATGATCAAGATAGTGCAGCAAGTGAAGAAGGATTGAACACCTGAAAGCTTCAGGTTGAGCCAGAGATGTCAACCATCTTATATGTGTCTTAGACACATGTTATTGTATAGATCCTGTCTCTTGTCTATTTCTGATTGTCTGTACTTTGTTCCCTCAATTTTTGATCAGTAGCTAAGACATGTGTGTTTGTGTTTTCTGAGTATATCCAAATTGTCACATAGTTTTTTGTGTCATAGTGACCAATGCCCAGCAAGCCAAGACACATGTCTAAGACATGAGAAAATACCCAGCAAGTTTAAGACACGTGTTTGTCTTGATGGTCTTTTTGTGTCAGAGTGACCAAATGTCCAGCAAGCTAAGCCATGTGTCCAAGAAAGTTAAGACGTGTTTTGTTGATGGTCTTTTGTGTCATAGTGACCGAATCCAAAGCAAGCTAAGGCAATGCATCCAAGACACGTGTTTGTGTTGATGGTCTTTTGTGTCATAGTGATGAAATGCCCAACAAGCTAAGACATTGTGTCTAAGACATGTGAAATGCCCAACAAACTAAGTCATATGTTTGTCTTGTTTGAGTATATCCAAAGTAACCTGATCATCTTTTGTGTCATAGTGACCACATGCCCAACACAACAAGCTAAGACATGTTTGTCTGTTTGAGTATTTATCCAAAACGACCCAATCATGTTTTGTGCCCAAGTGAAGAAATGCCCTACAAGCTAAGAACTTCAGGTTTGAGGAAATGGTGTCTTTTGTTCTCTTCTAATTAATTGATAAATTATGTCTTCAATTTTGGTGGAAGGTTAATCCACAATACTAATCTCCATTGAAGTTTAATCCACAACATGTAACTCACAATACAAAAGTGAATTCATTATGATCAGATTTGTGGTTATCACACAACAATTTTTTTTTGGGACCATGTCCATATCTTTGTATGCACCAAATTCAAAACACACTAGAAGGTTGTATGAACACTGGCAGATCAAATTGCAAAAATTCTTCAGCTGCTGCACACTAGTATAACAGGTGTTTGTTCATCCAGAATTTTAATGGAAAGGAAAAGTCTATCAAATCATGAAAATGATTGAGTTGCACAAGGTAAAACCTGTTCAACTGAATGGAGATCAATAGAACTCTATCATATGAGGCATTTTGCAGAGTGTCTGTTATATCAGAGGAATCTGCTAGTATTTCCTGATTTTGTACTGGCAAGTCACAGGTGCTACAAAGTGTTAACAAAGCTTGCAAAACTCCCATACTTGGGCTGCCACCCAAGTTTTCTTCGTGTCTCATTGTTGGTGATCTTCTTGCCAAGTGGTCCATCGGCAACTGTCGTGCAACACATTTTCCATCATTACACCATCTTTAGGAGCTCAATTGTCTCACTATAGGTTTTACCCAAGAGTTTAATTGAAAGAAGTCAGTCTCTGCCAAGGAGTTGTTACCTTTTGAGAGATCCAACAACATACCAAAAGCACTTACCTGTGAATCCCTGGAAATCACCACCTTCAAAGCTTTTGTTCTGTTTTAGCACATCCATTATTTCCTGCCTGCATTCAACAGTTGCAAGTATGCCAGACGTTACACTGAAGTTTTGAGGCAGTTCCTGTAGCAGCCAAACAACCCCACATCTAAACTCAGAGAAGTGGGTAGAATGAGAACTTAACCCATGTTGTGTACCTGGATACAGGAGTGTTGTCACAACCCAGAAAGATTTGCCCACGGGTCATCTTACTCAAAATGTTAATACATAGTGCAGCTGCATCCTGGCACAGGCAAGCAGTGCAAATCAACACTTAAATTTGTCCTTGTGACTTGATTGCAATGTCTTGAATTGAATTGCAAAAAACAATCCTTAAAAATGGTATGCACTTTGTGTTTTTAAAACTTCTGTATGCACATTTGAAGAACAAAAGCTGTCATACATCTTCAAAGTTTCAGAATCCTTTTCATGTCATGCAACTGGGCCGTGAAAGTAGCATCACATGAGGTTAGGTGATATGTAAACCTGATAATGGATGAGGTTCAGTATATAGTCAGGTCGAGCATCCACATGTTCTTTCTTGAGCCAATAGATGTGAGCTCCACGGTCCTGGTTGTGTACTTGAAGTCAAGGAATTCCAACAGTCTTATTCCAATCAGTGTTAACCAGTTGGAGCTCAAACATTAAAGCACTCCAGTCCTGAGAAAAGTCTAACATTCTTGAAGCCACAAACTCTGAGACCAATTCAGACCCAGACCCCCCTTGTTTTGTCCACAAACTTGGGGATCATGTCTGATCCAGCAGGAGCAGCAGAGTGCTAAAGTTACATTTGCAACTCTGACTGAGAGAAATGGAGCTATCACAAACAGGACAAAAGTTAGGGGTTCTAAGATGTATAAAACCAACTGAAGTTGAACTCATGCAATCGAGCAATGAGAACAGTTGAACCCATAACTGTAGTGTGTATAGAAGACAGAGGAGAGGATATATATAAGCCAACCAACCGTACAACACTCCCTCCAACTTTGAGCACCTCCTCCTCAGCACCCAACAGCACATCTGTTCTTGGGCTTCTTCCCTTCGCAACAATAGGTGAGTTCTGTCCTCACAGTAAAGACCAACAGTTGGAATCTGACATTTGTAGGTGTTGAAGATCAAGAACAGATCTCTGAGAACAATGAATGTCATCTACAAGACAATCATAGTCTTGATGGATCAAGGAAAAACAGAGGCGAAAAAAAACTGGGACAACTCAATACAAAATCAGAGTATTTTGACAATTGAAATGAGAAGTTTAAGTGGGAATTTAGAATGCTTTTGGTTTTAGGAGGAGCCATCTGTACCTCGTCGCAAGGGCCATTGTCACTGACATCGTATACAGCTGTGCTGGAAGTAAAAAGCAATGAGCCCACCCCATTCCATCGCTCAGCAGCTGCCCTGGGGTGGAGAAAAACCATGTTCATTTTCTTGCATCAAACAGTTTGCTTGCTACTCAGTATCCTAGATGGTTTCTTCAAGGCATGTAGAACCACAAACACATTCTCTACACATCAAACAATTGAGAAATGCAGAAAATTAAGGGCTTGAGGACTTTCCTTGATCTAACAAACTCTCAACAATGCAATGGCATTTTTTACCAAAGCAGAGCAGATAGTGGCAACAATTTTTTCATCAATCCAACTTGCTCAAGAAGTGAAGGACTTGACAGGACATTTGAGATTCAATAAAAACAAACTCTCAGACATGTGATGGACAGATCCCAAAGTAACAAAGGAAGCAAGTGGTGGGTAGGAAATGATTCATAGACAAACCTGACTTCTGTGATGTAGTTTTCACTTCCGTGAGGAGGAGCACTGAAAACTACAAAAGGGTACTTGTCAGTTGCTCCTTTGTCTTTTGTGATGGGGTGAATGCCAAGAGCTTGCAGTTCTTCATGGTGATTTGTGGTGTTGGTTTGACCAACCACCTTGCATCCTGCATTTTGCTGCACAACCCACATGTATGTGTCAAGTTACCAAAGTTCTATTCATCACGTGTGGGCATTGCAACTTATGGTCCGCACAACATGAATACATTTTGTCTGTGCATATAACAATATGATGAACAGGTTTACAATTTGTAGATTCAATTCTTCAATCTAATAGCAAGCAACAATTGATGAGTGCTGGAGTCAGAGTTCAAAATCTATTTTACAAGAGTTTCCTGGATATTTCTTGTCATTGTTGAAGAAGAAGAGAAAGCTCTGTTTGTCTCTGAATAGAGCCTTTTTTCCTGCCACAATTCAGAATGCAGAATGCAAAAGAAAGCTGGAAACTGATGATGCAGCAAACCTGAAGCCAAATAGTAGCAATGAGGCTACCAAGCACTCCTGGACCCACAACTAACAAATCCTTCTCCTTGCTTCTACATATGGGATCTGCACAGAAGTCATGCACATCTGCAACAATTTCCAAAGAAAAATATCTCTGGAATGAGGACAAAAAACCAGTACAAACTTTGGAGAAAGTGCATATGTGTGTGTGTGTGTGTGTGTGATGAGCATCCAGAAATCTCCATGAAGCCAGAACAAGATTAAAACTTCTCCTTCTAAGTCAAAAAAAGACTTCCAGAAAAAGGACTTAAAAAACCAGGAAGAAAGAAACAATATGAATGGGACAAAACAATAATGAGAAAAACAAAAGAAATACTCACTTGCAGTATGACCAAGAGCGACAGCCTTTCACATGGTTCAGGGACCATCAACAACAGTAACATGTATGATAGTGACTTCTCTATCACAACTTTCCCACCACTGACTTCATCAGCTCAGCTCAGCTCAGCTCCCTACAGTCAGTGGGTTCAGGCCAGTGTAAACACTAACACGTGTACTGAGTTTCTGTTACAAGTCTGGAAGCAAAGGGGAAAGTCTCAGCCATTATAATAATAGTGGATAGCAACTGGAAAACAACACAAAGAAACACAAAAATATGAAAGAAGGGGAAGAAAAGAAAAACAAAACAGATATACAGAAAAAAGAAAAGACAAAAGAGAGAGAGAGAGAGAAACAGACTGGAGAGGGAAAAGAAAAAGAACACAGATCAAATGTGCTCAGTTCAGTACCCCAAAAAGCAAAACCCTACGTCGACATAGGTAGGACATAGGTAGGAGCAAACCCTCTCTTCCTTTTTCAACAGAATCTTTAGAGTGTAGCCTTTTTGTTTAATCTTCGGAATGCGGATATAAAGACTGACCATCTGAGAGAGAGAGAAACAAAAGAAATGTTTAGACGTACAAAGCCCTCAAAAACCCTGTAAATTTGACTATGTAGAAGGTTTGGAGCAAAGTGCAAGCCTTGGAAGAGTTGGCAACCAATTCTCTCTACTCGTGATGGCAACCCCTGCTGTGAGTTTGCAGAAGTGGAAATTCCAAGAAAATTCTCACATATTGGAAACTATCACTGGAAGCATCAAATTCTCTCTCTCTCTCTCAGTGCTGGGAGCAAGCAGAGAAGCCAGGAAACAAAAGAAAAATCAGCACAATCCTTGACACAAGCGAAGTGAGTACTTACGCGACTACTTGCTTGCTTACTTACCAACAGGAGCTTCCAATGTGTTTTCCTCCTCCATCTTCCGATCTGAAAACAGCAACTTTCAAGGGGATTCTTCAAATTCGCAGACAAGACCGAGTTGCTGCGGCAGATAGTCCACGCCGAAAAAAGTGCGGAAAATGGATTGAGATTTTGGGAAAGTTTGGTCCCCGAACGAGGCTCGTCCCCCTCCCTCCGCTGTTGAAGAAGATAAGAATCGACGAAAGCGATAAAAATACTGTTCTTCTGGTTCATGATTCCAGAAGCCGCTGCTGCTGGTGGATGAATCGTCGTCGTATCCTCTTACCAAGAATAGAAAATCTGCTGGCCACCTCTTGATGAAGGAATGAACCAAGATCAGCGATCGAAAGATGCACAGAACGAACAGAGTGTCTGCTGATGTTGTTGGCATGTAAGTCATTGACATGACCACAAAAGGGCCTCTTTCCATTAGGCTGCTGTGATCACAGTTACACAGAGTCTTGCTCTAATGATTACAGCAACTCCTAATGGAATGCCATTGATATAAGGTCTTTGTTTCTTGCTGTTGGAAGAAGAGTCGCTTTCCATTGGAGAGCTTGAAAATTTGTAATTGATCATGTTAGGAATTCCGAGAACACATGTTCTCCATATGAAAAAAAGAGGACAGATGCCATTTCATTTTCTTGGGAGTTAAACACTTTGATTCGCACCTCTTGCAATTGGTCAATACTGGATCGATATGATTCTATGTACAAGTTTGATGGAAATTTGGAGGATTCACAAAGACATTGAGAGTTCGTCACATGATTGTTGAAGAAAGGCAACAATTCCATACCATGGGATTTGTACATGAGGAATGGAATATAACAATTTAAAAGAGAATGAGACCAATAAGAATTGAATTTGATTTGGATTCAAGTTGAAGATGAGTATAACAGGGGTTAATTGATTGTGTCGTGACGTGTAGTGTTGTGACGTACGATGTTGTAAAGGTATAAATTCGTAGTAAACTGTACTAAAGAAAAAGATTAAAGTCAGTCAAAAGTATAAACTAATCAATCAAAAAGAGATGCACGCACACACACACATATCTTATATATAATTTTGCTTGTTGCGTGCGTGCGTTTGTCTATTCGTCTTTTACTTATCTTTTACTTCTTTCGATTCTTGGCCCGTTTTTCTTTGGTACCCTCTTTCTTCTTCTTTTTCACAGTTTTTCTTTCTTTTTGTACACAGCTTCTTTTTCTTTAACGTCATTTCATTACGTCAGTCAGTCAATTTGTGACACTTCTGATAACTAGGCCTGATTTTTGGCTTTGGGTTTTGGAATTTGGTTCTAAGACCAAAATTGGAAATTTCTTATTTTTGAAGAACTGGACCCAAAACCAAACCAAACCGGAATTGGAACAAAACAAGATTGGAACCGGGGAACTGACCCGAGTTTATTTACCTAGAATCAGGTCTGATTTTCAGAACTAGGAACCAAAACCAGATTTCAATTTTTCTTTTGAAGAACTGGACTTGGAAAATGGGATTTCCGGAGCTGGAACAAAACAAGACTGGAACCAGGGAGCTGACCCGAGTTTATTTACCCAGAATCAGGTCTGATTTTCAAAACTAGGAACTAAAACTAGATTTCAATTTTTCTTTTGAAGAACTGGACCTGGAAAATGGGATTTCCTCGAACCAAATTGGAACTGGGAATTTCGAAACCTTAACCTTCAGTGCCGTGCTGTGCCTTGCAGGCACGGGTTACCACTAGTATATATATAATGCACAAGAGGAGGCTGAGATGAAATTCGCATGTATATTGAATGAAAGAAAAAATTGAATTGCAAAGAAAGAAAAACATAATGTATGTAGACGGTGGTTGTGTAGTGGTCGTCGTGAGCATCTAAAAATCATATCTGATTATGAAGGAAACTCTTTTAACAAAGAAATTTTAAAAAAATTAAAAAGAGAAAAGAAAAGCTTAGTTTTTTATACAACTGTTAACAAATTGAAACCCTAAGTACCTAATAATGTATAGTCATTTAAGACCGTACATTAACCTTAAAAGCGCACATGGGTATGCACGTAACTGACCATCATGTATGAGATCATGTACATGCATGACAATTGATGAGTTGTGGATAAAAAATAGATAGATGGAAAAAAAAAGAATGGTCCAACCCAATTTTCTTACAGTAATACAATGAACTCAATTCATTGGAAAAGGATAAGCAATGCAACTAAACCCTTTAAGGTGTTCCAATTCTAAATTTCATGTGCAAGCCCATTTGTAGCACTATCGTTGTGCACATCCAACTAGTCTTGGACAATAATGGGCAACCACCTTGGCTGTCAGCACTGTCCCTCCCTCAAAGAATTGAGAAGACTTTCAATCAACTCCAAGAGTGCAATGAAGATTAAGGAGAGCTCACAACCTGATGCTGTACATTGGCCAAGCGTATCCTTAAGTGAATAGCTACAAACTGTAGCTTTTGAAGAAGCGTATTGGTTATTATTTATTGGTCAATTACCCAAAATTGTCTCTTCCTGCTAATAAAGAAATCTGCCATTGCCCAATAGAGTGTCTTCTCTTGCAAAATTACACATAACAGGTTTTATTTCATATTTCTTCAATGTTCGATTGGATGTGATTCACTGGGTTCAATATTTCTGCTTATTGGGTTCCAAAATGCCTATTGGCTTCTTCAATGCACTGCAGAGGTGAAAACTGATGAAACAACTTCAAAAACCAAGTTGAGAAATCAGATTTACCTCAACTTACTTAGCTCTCTTCCATCTTCCTCTCACTTTCTCAGTCTCTTCATTAACCAGAATATGTGGAAATCTTCATCCATTTGCATGTAGAATTATGATTGCAAGCTTAAGAAATGAATGAGCTTCAATTCTAGTCCTCAGCTTGTGTTCCCACCACTTCTGACAGTCAGCTTCTTGCTTCGATTGCCTAAACATAAGCTGCACTGATAACACTTTCAAGTGCCCATTCTGTTATTTCTCCTTTGCAGTCCCAAGAACCATAGTTTCTTTCAGTTGAGACTAGAAGAGAAACAAGAAAATCTAATACTACATTCTCACATAGTGATAGAACTGTTGGTAAAGTAAACGTATCTTACAAATGTTCACATTATGCGTCCAGTGATCAATATTAAGTAGTCTAAGTGGTGTGCATACATAGCACAGTGTCAAACACACACACTATCTTGTGTGGGAGTACGCGGTGAAAAACTATTGCGAACTCTTTAAAAAATATTGATTCTTGCCTCTATTGACAATTGGAAGTTACCACAATGAAATCACAGCAAGTAAACTATGAACTCTCAACGCCCCCACTAAGTCCCTCGCTCAAGAACGCATATTGGACATCCGAGCTCTACAAACTTGTCTGCAACCCTTTAGGTCCCACGCTCTAGAGTCCGCTCTAAAACCTTCGACCTTCTACGCCTCCCTCCTGCAGCAAGGATCTTCTGCTCAAGTAGACCTTCTTGCCATTGTCGACGCTGTTCTCTTCAAACAAAACTAAACCCACATTTTTGCCCTTCTTTTTTCTTTTTTTTCCCCCTCACCTCACTTTTTCTCTTTCCATTCATTTTTGTCTCTTTCTTCTTGAGTCCCACTCCAATCTCTTCCCAAGCAGCCTTGAGGTCTAGCACAAGCACGAAGCAACACCAACCTCCAAGAAGTTTCAAGTTTTCACAATGAATGAAACAACACCCCCAAGAAACTCCCAAGAAGCTCAAAGAGTTGCACAACAAAACAAAAGTGAAAACAAAACACAAAACATTCTAAAACGTGGAGAGCAGTGTGAAGAGCATTGAGCATGCATAACACCAAAGTGTGGAGAGCATTGACCGTGGAGAGAAGAACACACAACTATAAAAAAATGGAGGGAGAGAAGTTACATGTCGATGCAAGTCTGGATACACTTCAGATGTCAACCTTGAAAAAGGAAAAGAGAAGTACCAAGCAATGCTTGGTGTGGACAGATCACACAAAAGCAAAAGGTTGGTGTTAGCGTTTCATGATTTTAGTGCTGACCAAGGTGCCATATCATGATGATAAGGTGTTAAGCCACTCCTTAACACTATGAACCTAACATCAAATGTGGCCGGTCCTTTAGAGCAGAAAATGCACTTTGTACTTCATGATAAGAAAGATAAATGTTCATGGTTTTGTGGATGATAAGAAATTGGACATTGCATTACTTGTTGGTAAGTAGGGGCTCTTACCCTTTCGTGTGCATTAATCATGAGAAACTTGCACTTACAGAGCCGAAAATGACTTTGTACTTCATAATGGTTGATGGAAGGATAAACATTCATGGTTTTCATGGCTATTGGACCTTGCACAATAGGTCAAGGATGCAGAATGATATTGCTTGAACATGTCCATTTTGTCTTGTATATATCAGAAGGATAAAAGGAAGGAGTAGGTTCAGCATGTATGGTACGGAGGAAGTGGGAACCATTTACTTGTTAAAGGAAAGCTGCAACAACAGCACAAGGTTTTACAATTGACTTCTGCTTAAGTCAAAAGTAAAATGAACTACTGCTGAAGCTGCAGCTCATATGGAGAAGTCAATTCTGAGTGTGGACACGTGATCCAGTTCCCATGCAATTGTGGAGAAGCATAGGAAATTGAGTGAATGCTTACAGCTCTTGGAGATTAGGGTGCAAGAGAAGACCACTGACTACAGGTAGTTGTGACCAACCATCACATTATTCAACAAGGTAGTTTGAACTTACAAGGGATCATGAATTGGTTGCTCAGTAGTACAACATTGCTTTCAACACCACCTACAAGCAAAACTGCCAATAGCTTAGGCCTAAATAAGCTCTTTAATATGCTTAAATATGCATCACTTGCAGCAGGAAAGGCAAAACAAAAAGATGGGAGCATCATTCTGCATTTGTCATAGAATCTCTACTATCAACATATTTCACAGAGGTGATATAAACAACCACACAGTTTCTTATCCAACTTTTTTCCTTGACCTTTTTGCAATCATAGTTAATATATTAGCTATAAATCCCAAACAGAATGCAAGGATTCTCAGATGTATTGAGTTCATCTCCATGTCATCAAAGCTGGATTTTTGATAGCTACAACTTGATCACCTGTACTTGGAACAGAACAAAATCTCCCTCCTGAGTCAAATGCAAACTAGCAGAAACATGGTATTCAAACATTGAAACCTCTCATAAAGCATACTATATAAGACAACAATAAATAACCACAAGCTCATAATTCTCAATTGGCAACACACTTTCTATAAAACCCATTTCAAAGTTCATTGTTCTCCTGGTGTATCCATCCTTACCAAGTTCAGGGGTTTTCAAAGGATAGAGAACTGGGTGATCTTATATATTTACAGTTTCAGGGTGGGTTTTATACTATCACTGATCACAAATATGTTTTAAGATATTTGCAATTTTAGCACAGACAGCCACTTCACTTCATGGAAAACCAAAAACATTCACTAAATGCTAAATTCTAAACCCTAATCAAAATGCAGTTTTAGTATCATTTTGGTGTAATATGTTTAACCACTCCATCTTTAAAATAATTGTACCCCCACAAATAACAGCTGCATTACAAAATGAAAGGCTTGCAGATCTCTACAAAATCTTTCCCATATATTTACATCACCAGCTTACATCATATAAATATGCCCATCTTCATCACTTGTTCACCACAATATCTTTATGGCCCATAACTTTGTGTGGCCCTTCCCAAGTAGCTGATTCCAAGCCCTTCTTGCCGAGCTATCTCAATTTTGAGCCAAGTATTCTTTGCAAGCCTAGAAAACATTTGCTTGAACTTTTGGAGAGCATACACCTTCCTATCCTTCCTCTGGGTTTCTGCCACTTTGTCCAAAACAACTTCATTCCAGTCTATGATCAACTGCATTCTACTCATCATTTATGACACAAATTGATCAAATTTGCTTCATAAATGACTCCCAAAGGATTCACCAAACAAATTTAATTGGTTTTGTTTGTTAGCTTTCAACCTTGGGTTGTTGTCAGTTAAGATGTGTACAGAAAAATCTTTGTGCTTTCTGTACCATAATTTGAAGACAAAGTACAACATTAATCAATAAGATACTACAGTATACTTTTCTTGTCTTCAAATTATTTAAATTTGCCCAGATTTTCTCCAGTTTTCCTCGGTATAAGTAGAAGAGACCTTTTGGAAAAAAAATGTGGCAATTTCTCAGTGATATGGATGTAAATAGAAAGATCATAAGCTGGTAATTTTTCTAACACATTACATGAGTATTGGGTAGTTTCAAATGGGGCAAGAAACCCACAATTGTTGGCACCATTTGACATGGCAAAATCAATCCCTTAAGTCTTGTAGACAATAGCAATGCATAAATTTTCTTTTTTTATATAATTAAAAAACCTAAATAAACATATTGATCACGCGGTTGTTTTCCCAATTTCAAAACACTATTAAGGTTGGTTGGTTGTTTAATGCCCAGTTCATGTCCCTTCCACCAACCAAGGCAAGAAGTTCGAGTTTTGAGTTAACACACTATATATCAGGCTCATTCCATCAAGTGGTAGCAGGTTCTGCCAGGGCCTGTTCCAAGATGTGACTTGTGTTCCCCACTGTTGATTCACTTCACAAGTGGGATTAATTAGTTCAAAGACACAAGGAGATGGTCTAACAAATAAGCAAGGACAGCAAAAGATTTCATCAGCATTTCCAATTAGATCACAAACATCAATACCAATAAGCAAAGCCACTACAGCAGTTGTCAAATTAAGGAAATGTACCCTGACAACAAAATCATGCCTTCAATTAGCATTCCTTTGAAATCTGCTGTCAATTTCTGGCATCTTTCGCATTCAGTTGGTGAGAGACTGATGTGGCAAAATAGTTGCTATAACACCATCGGACTGCCTTTTGAGTCCACTATCTGTCTCAAATGTGGAAGAGTCATCATGAAAGTTGATGACTTGTAAACCTCTACCCACCACTGCAATCCTGTAGTGTCCCCTGCACCCCCACATCAGGACAGACCAATTAACACATCAATATAACAAGACCTTTTGACCCAATTCCCTTGCGATGCTCATAAATTAGGGCTGTCACCTTGAGTGCAACATGTTATCTGCCTGGAGGTTCATCACCTTATATTGGCCAATATTTGTCAGATGTGGATCAAATTGGACAACTAAGCCAGACAAGCAGGATAACTCTGAAGTCTTCAAACAATATTAGAATAACGCTTTCTACATTTCCCTTTGTAAGAGGCTGAATATTCTATTGTATCAGATGCACAGGTCATGACCAGTGTTGGGCTCCAGTTCTGAAAAACAAATTGGAATGGTCTTGGTTCTGGTTCCACATATAAATTCAACTGGATCTGTTTTTTTTAAAAAAAATTCCAATTCCAGTTCTGTTTCTGAAATCAGTCTCTGTTCAGATCTGATTCTTACTGACTGGGAATGGATTCTTACCCACCAATTAACACCTATTTCAGTCCTGTTATTTTTCAAAAAAGAGTATTGTGGTTCCAGTGTTGGGTCCACACATAAATAGAATTGGGAATCTGGTTTTGGGTCTGGTTCTTACTAACTAGACCTGGTGGTTTGTAGTTCTTACCCACCAAACTGGGTATCCACCCAACACTGGTCACCACTGGACCATTCCCAAACTGCAACAAGACAATGAGACACTATAGCTTTGGGACTCAGATATAAAAGAGTTGAAGTTACCTGGTCTTCCCTGGCTCTACATGTAACGCCTCAGTTTCTGGAACACTGGTCATACAATGTGTCCACTCAATCAAGGAACATGACTGTGAAATCTGAGGGAGTTGACTATTATGTAGTATTGAATCACTCAGAACCAACCCAGATTCTGGCAATGGTGAGGATAACATCCGCCAACATCGCAGGCGTTGGTCAAGGCCTGTGCTGAAAACCCAGTGTGCATCGGTCCATACACCTGAAGCCAAAATAGAATTAGCTAAGAATATGAGGCTTGCCAGATCACAAGAACTGCATAGATAGGAAATCCCAAATATTTGAAACCTTGGAAGATCAGAGAACCCATCATGACAGAAGATGCAGAAGATGCACACCCTTCAGTGCAGAGTTGTGGGCACAATGAATTGATTCTTGACTCAAATGCTCCACTTCCAGACATAGCTGTTTTGCTCCACCTTGGGCAAATACATCTGCATTGTTTGATGCAGTCATCATGAGAAACAGGAAAAGTATAATTCAGGTAACACCCATTCATCAATATGACTCCAACCTGATCAACACACATCATAAGGAAAGAAACCATGACCAAGCAAAATAAATAAATCATTAACTGAAAGCAACAAAACCACATGTTGCACCTTTTGAGTCTCCAATTACTCTGAATTTTCTGACATGGAGTGCTTGGTCATCCCCACCACTGGCAAGTGCAAAAACTAGGCCTTCACCAGCTACCACTCTGGAAACACTCAGACAGTTGACACCGGATTGATGCACTCTGGCAAAAATATGAATGGGTTGCAGTACAGAAGCCTTGTGAGTCTCCATAGATTCTGTAGTCTTTCCTTCATCAACAATGGAACAAATTGGTTCACCTTCAACACAAACAGACTTCTGCAGATCTGAAGCTTCTTCGTTGCAATTGTGGATCTTGCTAGTTTTAATGTCTTGGCTAGTAACCATTAGTACCCCATCAAACATGTCTTTATCTGTCTTCACATTTCTGGGCTTTTGAGAGTGTCTTGAATTCTGCCACCTCCTGCCTCCCTGACTTCCTCGACCTTTCTTAGGTCGCAATGGTGTTTGAACAGTTCCCAGATTTAGCAAGCTGGAACTGATAGCCTGCCTGCTGAATGTGACTACAGAGTCTGTAACGTCCCAAATTGCGATAGCACCATCAGTGGCCCCACTGATAATAAGATAAGCCTTTGAACACCAATCTGCAGCAATAGTAATGCCCACAAACCCACAAAAGATTGGACAATGAATACAAAAGGAAATAAACCCAGTATCAAAGGCCTGGAAAAGGCCACATACATATTGCAAAAGATTGGTGTAAATTTTTCCCAGGCAACAGGTCATACCAATTGACATGGTTTAGGGTTTGAAATGGGTTTGGGGTTTTAAGGTTTAAGTTCATTTTAAACCCTAAACCCTAAAACCAATTGAATTTGTGTTTCATTTCATTTCAATGGTGGGTCAAGTGGTCAATGGATGGGCAAGAGCCAACTGTACCTGGAATGTGAGGAGACTGTAATGGGACAACAAGGTGTTGTAAAGCTAATACTGGCACAGCATGATACTCCAACACAGCCACTTCCAGCCTGCAAACAAAATACCTCTTATATACACCTAACTGCCACATAAAACATGCAATTTCAAAACTGAAAAAGAAGTTCCCAAAAGGATCTCAAACCCTGACTTCCACCCGTCATCTCATTGCCAACAGCACACAAACTATGCAATCTCAAATAGCAAGATGTCCAATGTTGTTGAGTGCCATGCAACCTTGACTTTACAGTAAAAGACAAAGGGAAAGGATCTGTCTTTTATGAAGACTGAAATCCAAAGAAATCCTATTCCTCTTAGATATAGAAAAGCTGTTTTAACTTACCAGGACTTGGATGTCACGTTAAAAGCATGAAGCCTAAGAGTGGCATTGGAGCTCGCAGTCACCATGAAGCATGTAACTGACCTGTCAGCCACCAGAAGCCCCATGCCTCTTGTTACTAAGAATCAAACATAAGAATCAGCAATAGAGCATTCCCAGCTTACTCACATGGGGACAAGTGAGCCGAGCTGACAAAGGAACATCTCAGTGACAAACAGAAAACCCAACAATTAATAGTGGACTAAATCAATGGTGCCAAGAGAAAGAGGACAAAAAGAAAGAGAGATGTACTCAGTTCCAGAGACCCTTGTTGAGAAGGCAGTAACAGCCAGGAACCGCAAGTCATCTTCATCACCTATCCCTTTCTTCAGCACCTTCCTTTCCATTCTTTCCTTCTTTCTTTCTTCTTGAGATCTCTTCTCAACATAGGTTAAATTAGCAGTGCACCCAGCTCTGCCACTCTGCATCTCAGTTGCCATATGCTGCAATGATGGGTTACAGGCATGAGATGGTGTATATGAACTGAGCCACTTTGCAATTAGGGTTGGCTCTGAAGAAGGCACGTCAGTGGGCAGATGGTTTAGAAGAGGCAGAGATTTGCTGCTTTGTTCAAAATGGAGTCTTCTGTTCAAAGTGAAATCTTCTTCACTGTTGACATTGAATTTGCTGTTCTGTTGCCACTCAAGCTGCCAGCAAGTCAGAACCTCCTTAGCACCCACAGACACCAGCAACAAGGGTTCACCATCAACCGTTTTCATCACATCAAGAACTTGGGTTGACTTCAAATCTTCAAGATGCATAGATGATTTTTGCTTAGAATTGACATGTATATCGTGAAGGAGTGGGTTTTCTCCCAAGGCCTGGGGGACTGAAGAAGAGTGTTTCCCCAAGATTTCATGTGCTCCAAGCACCAAAGTCAATGCTCGTACAGCTGACCCCCCCATGTGCTCACCAAGCACCATTGACGGATCAAGCTGCTCAATTTTCTTTGGATCATACCTGCAGTCAGCAAACCCATACAGAAGAACAAATTAAATCTATGGACTTCTGGAGGAAAAGAGCTGTGCAAGTGCAATCCACAAAGAAACCCTGTTGAGGAACCTTTGAAAGACAATTATCTCATAATCTGCCCAAGAATTCAAGCAGACACTTGTCACAAACTCTTCATCCTTAGTTTTCTTTTGCATATTCAGTCAGAAACAATGGCGAGACTCGGTCATGATGTTGGCTTAGCACAAGCTTCTGACATCTGCTATCTTCACTGTACCTGGTGATTCGTACAGTTCCATCTTCTGCACCAGTGGCTATCCAGCTGATGGGTGTAAGGGACAGTTGAACAGTTGAAATGAAATGCACAGAATGTATCTCCCGTCCATGAAACTGTACTTGAAGACCAGTGGACAGAATCTTTTTTGGGTGCCTATCTGCATCTAGCATGGCTGGCAGATCACTCCAGTTCCTCTTGACATGAATGACATGGTCCTGATTTACATTCAAGTATCCATGAAGTATGTTTGTAAGCCCACAAAAACCCCAAGTGCTAATTTCTAACTCAGCAAGGAAATCTATGTAAGTCTCCTGACATTCTGCAACATTCTACCCAAGCTAAGCAAGCAAGGAACCAATTGAACAACCCCAAAGAAGATCAAACAAACTCTTGCAGCAGCATCCAAGACAAATATATTTGTAACACATTTTGGAATTGAAAAAAGGAACTATCTAATGGTCCACATTCAAAAGCTTTTGTTTATGAGTGCCCATCACCAAGTTCAGACCCATCAGATTCTGCTCTAGGCTACCATGTCAGGTTCATAACCCAGTGGCCCTATTTGGCCCCACAATGAAACTGACTAGAAAGGAAACTATTGTAGAGGATGACAAGAAGACCTTTAGATATGCAAAACAATACTGGTGTTCTGGGGCACCTCCCACAACGTATGAATGTGGACGCCGCCATCCTCCACAAGAAACTCGCATGAGCTGTACACACACACCCAATTTCACTTATTGTTATGATATGTTCCAAAAAAGCTACTGCGGAAAGTCCTTCATCAATTCAATCACTCCCACGAGTTACAAAAACAGGTAGGATACTCCACAGGACATAGCTTTTTCTGCTCAGCATAATGCAGGTGTTGGAATCTAACAATTGGTCCTAAACATTGCTGCTCTTTGTTGGTAAATTTCTTTTTCCCCCTCCTGTTCTTGCATCATCTGTATCCTAGCATGTATATAGATCAGCACTGTTGTGAACCTTCTAACAATCTGGTCTACATTTTGAAGGTGCAGTCACAAACTGACTGCAAGCACAAAAAAAATTAGCTTAGGCAGCAGTAAACCATGAACCTCTGATTGATGAGAGAGATCCCATAACACAAAATCACTTGCAATGAAGCCAGCAGCCACCCGTCTATTTCCCCCACCACAACACTCCAAAGACTCCACTACTGTGATTGAGGTCAAATTCTCAACACCAGTGCAAATAAGTTGACTCCCAGTCTCCAATACAAATTTGCACACACACCCATCTCTGCCTGTCTGTACAGAAAATTCCAAGGCATGACAAGGAAACAAAGTCTGTTATGTGTACTTCATGAGGGCTGACTATTGATGTAAAACATTCCTGGCAGTGTAAAATAGGTTATGATTACATCAATAAAATAGACGACAAATTTGTTCTCATCATGAAACTCACTGAAATAATATCAGTAGCTTTGCTGGGATTTGATGAGATTGAAATGCTTGCAACAGCTGAAATTCCATGTGCCCCTTTGAACACTGCACAACTGTGAAGCAGAGTCGCTGATTCCAGCACATCATCTCCAACCATAAATGTAGCTGGTTGCTTCTCATATTTCAGCAATAGATTTGGGAAGGAAAATGCAACTAAATTTCCTCGTTGATCTCCACAGACAAGCAGCTGCACAATCTTCAAATCCTTAGCACCAAGGTCCTATGAAAAGAAAGGGTACCCAATTTCAAATTGCATATGATAGGTTTGCATTTCCAATTTTAGTACAGGTTGAAAACACTTGAAAAAATACTAAAAACTGTAGAAATTTGCCTGCTCAATTTGTGGAAATATTTTAATTTGCCTGTATCCTAGCAGAAAATGTGAAGTAGAACATTTGCAAAAGTTTTGAAATTTTATGTGAAAACATATCAAAAAAAGGCTGGCTCTGGGTTTTGGCTACCTGCTGCACAGAGCACCCATCCAAGCATACAATACGGGCCTGGAGTGGAGATTTACAAACTGCTACCAGAACTGCATGCCTTTTGAGGCCCTGCCCCTCTGCCAGGCTCTCATTTGATTGCCACTTCAATACCCACACACGCAGGACCCCCCTTGGATCCGTTGTGAACACAAACCTGTTGCCAAGACCCATACAGACACATGCAACATAGTGAGATGCCACGATCTGATATAAACTATGTAGTCATGTGTAAAATCTCTCACAGGAATCCAGAAATCTCCATTCTCACGACTAAGAAAAGGCAAAGTGAGGTTAACACTTCTTCAACCAGCCACAGAGAATTCCAAAGAAAGAAAGACAAAACAGAGAACAAAGGACGAAGAAACAAAAAACAACATGAAAGCAGTATGAACAACAGTAGCACCTGTTCAGGAACCATCAACAGTAGCATGTATGATAGTGACTTATCTATCACAGTTTTCCTGCTGACTTCATCAGCTCCCTACAGTGGGTAAAGGCCAGTGAAAACACTAACCTGCATACCAAGTTTCTGCCACAATTCAGGAAGTAACAGGAAGACTCTGCCATGCTACTGGCTAGCAACAAACAACAACTCAAGGAGATAAGATAACAAGAAACAAAATAACACAACAGGATAGACAAAACACACAGAGAAGGACAGCAGAGAAGAACAAAGACCAAGTGGGCTTACAAGAAACTCCCCACTTACAAGACTTTATACCGAATCATTCAGAATACTCCAAATGTTGAAATTCAAAAAGGAATTTTTCCTTACTGAGCAACCCTCTAGTCCTCTTTAACAGAATCTTTAGAGGATAGCCTTTATTTCAGAAGGACAATAAGACTGACCATCTGAAAGATAAAGAACTCTTTACAACTACAAAACCTCAAAAACCTGTAAAATTGACTGTTGATAACACCCAATTGAGATATTGGAATGAACATGAGGCATGTGAATCATTTCAATACCTGCATATTCTGGTTGAGAACATTTGTCAAAGATATCACAGGATATACCTTGAGGACATTGATTCACAGCTAGATCCAAGAAGTTACAAGAGAAGCCTCTAGAAGTACAATTCAACTCACAAGATGTTTTTGGGTGTATGCTGCCACCAAAAGAGTCTTGGTCTAGGTACATAAAATTCTCAAAGACTGGAACATCAGGAACAAAAAGATCATCAACAAACCTACGAACAAGGGACAATCTATGAAGCACAACAGGACATGTGTTATTCTTCAAGAGACGCTTTAGGAAATCAAACTCATAGGAAAAGAGATAGAAATTAGCCCAATAGACCACACAATTAGTACCCATGGTGATGCCAATACATTGTCTATAAGCACAACAACCAAAACAAAGAAACAAATTATCTAGCAAGAAATCCAACCAAGAGATCAAATCTGAAGCCTCCATAACTTTAAAGCCGTGAAGATTTTCAAACAAATTTATCTCTTCTTTATTTTTCAACCACAAAAGCCTAAAGTTCAAAGCAGATCTTTGAGCCAACAGAAACTTTAAATGATGAAGCTTCAACATCCGATGAAACACTTTATCGATCAGAACTATCATACAAGCTTTTAGATCCATTAGGTCAATTTTAGTGTATAGAGTCAAGAAATCAAAAGACTGCAACAGTAGAGGAGAAGTTTTATCAACTTCTGATCTAGAAAGATTCAGTTGTTTTATTACATCCACTACTCATGTAGAGTCATTGAGAATCCAACTACTAACACAAGGAACATCTGCCTTTCTGAGGTTTCACACCCAAAGGTCATTGACCATAGGAAAAATAGCTTTGTAGAAAGAACTCGGCCACTTAGAAACTTCAGTAAGAGAAGTAGAGCTGGCTGGACAAATAAATCTACGTTTAAAAATCCAGTTTTTATGAAACTTCAAAACAGAACAAAGAAATGGAAGACAAGGACCACACTTTTCACCACATGTGTACCAACTGGGGAATTAAGCTCTAAGAAAACTGAAGAAACATAGAGCTACATCTATAAAAACGAGTCCTCTTCTGCACAAACAAAAGAACTTTGGCTTTCCATTCACTCAAGAACCCTTGAACTCCTAGAAGTTCTTCCTGTTTATTGGCAAACTTCTTCAGACCTTTCTCAATAGCTTCTTCAATAGACAAGTGAGACAATGAACCTCTGCTGAACTTTGTGCTTCTAGAAAAGAGTTCAACCAAACTAGGCCTTGAGAGAATGTCAAGATTCACAGAAATAACATGACCATGAGGGCAATCAACAAACATTGGGAAATGGATACAATTGCAACCAGAGAGCATGTTTTTTTGAACTTTATCAGCATGAACAGACCTTCCCATCTCCTATAGCTGAAAAACTCTTGACCAGAAGTCTTGACATATTTCCAAGCAACCAAGGGAGGTGACCAAAATTTTCTAACAATAGAAGGAAGACAATCTAATACAGGAGAAACATTTACAATGGAAGACAGATCTAAACTATCCATATGAGAAGAAACAAAGACTGAGATAATGAGATCTCTAACCAGGAAGAATGCACTTGACAGGGGAGAGTGAGGAACATTTCTTTTAATAAAAAGGCTCAAAATTTTAGAGAGTTGCAAAGCATGGCCAATGTCAATACCAAGGACACAAGGAGAAAATTCAGACATAAACATAAGAATACGAACCAAATGTAGAAGATGAGGCAAGACATTTGAACCCCAGACCATCTGGAGTCCAGTCACTTGGCACTCTAGCAAGGAGAATGGAAGGATGTATCTCCTTCAAATAATAAAAAGAATTTTACAGTAGCTGTTGATCTAGAGCTGAAAAATCATGGGATGAAAGAGAAATGAACCTCCTCCCAAACGACTTGCAGAAAAACACTCCAAGAAGCTGTCGCTCATGATCTGCCAGCCATGTGGAGTGCCACTCTATCTGAGGCTGAGTTCCCCTTCTTCTCACTAACCCAAGTACAGTAACAGTACCTAATCCATTACCAAATGCAATGACTTCATCTGCCTGAAAATTGCCGTCATTGGGATCCTCTGTAAGTGGAGATACTCTCACTAACAGCAAATCCATGCAAACAATGGGTCCAACACAATCCTTGTCTGTGAGAGTTGTCCAGATTTCTGATCCTTTCTCCGGTAACTCAACATGATGAATATGGCCTTGGTTGGTGGCAACATAGAGAGTCTGTGGTCCTGTCAGATGGAGACAGCGTACGTACTCACTATTGCTGACATTGCACACAAAAGCAAGCAAGATTCAACTTTGGATTTTCAATCTCAGCGAAAGTAAGACATGTGGAACCACCTGAACCCGAAACCCTAAACATGAAATTCAGATATTCCAAATTCCTAGCTTAACAGCCTGTTAGCTAGCTCACTCTGGCCTTAAAGGCTATACCCATAACACATAATTTCATCAACTCATCTGACTCCCGAGCTGTGAAACCAAATAATTCCAAACTACATACAGAGAGATAATTAAAAAAGAGGTAAGAAAATATACCTATCAATGTACATGGGTTGGTATTCACCACCTGTAACCCAGTTTGCTCTAGCCAATGACATGTGGAAGTCTATAGCATGGGGACTGTTTTGTCTTTGATCTGTGTTTGCTTCCTCCCCAGATTTCCGAAAGTTGGGTGGCAAATGGGCCCACTTAGCCAATGACTGTACTTTAATTGAGGCATCTGCTCCTGCTGTGATGAGTAGAGCAGAATGGGGGTCATATACACATCGCCAAACACCACGACCTCTGCAACACACACACACATACACAATATCCACTCACAATACCCATATATTCAATTGGACAAATCTTCAAACTGCTTGGTATCTGACAAGTCAGAAAAAAAACCATACCAATTTATTTTCTTTACAACAAAGAACTATTTTTTCCTGAATCAGCACAAATTTCAAATTCATTCATTAATTGTTTTGAGTGGGGAATCCTTACGTGTGACCTGTTATAGTGGCCATAAATTCACCTTCAGGAGTCCACAGCCTGCAAGTACAGTCCTCACTGGCTGTTATCAACAGCTAGGCCCCCAAAACCACCCCACCCTAACTTCAGCTTTTATACTTCAGTGAACAATGACAGAATTTCTTATTAGGATTTAAGATCAGGATTCAGACTTTTGGGGGTGGGTACTAGGATTCTAGAACTTGCTTCCATATCCTTCAAAAGTCCGAACAAATACACTCTATATGTTATGGTATTCAGATCCGCTATTTAGCATCACACAAAATAGCTGAGTTGCATACTCTATTTATAAGCTGTGACAGGCCACTCCAGGGTTGAATAGTGCCACTTAAGATAAATCTTCACGAGACAGTAAACTAAGAGATTATCTTCTTGCAATGACAGCAATAACCAAGCATCAAATGAGAAAGATTGCTCACGTTATTGGAAATTATGCAGTCCCAGAGGCGGCCCCCGTGGCCATACAGAATTGGCCCTGCTTGAAAGCACCCGAGCTCCTCCAACAGGTCTGATGGAATAAACCTCCATACCCGTGCACTGCAAACCTAGATACTTCAATACGAACAGTGGCAAAGGTGCTAGAACGAGCCCAAATAACTCAGTCCAGGGACTATTCTTTGTAAAGGTGGAAGTAGGTACATCATCACAAAGGTTGTAGAAGATGGGTATTGATTCTTAGACCATGGAAACAAGAATTCTGTCACAGAGCCATGATCTTGAGAACAAAACTACTATGGACTTGGCCCATCTCAGTTTGTGTACAAGAATAGCAACAATTATATCCTGTCCACAATAGACAAAATGGATATAGGAAGGTGCTTCCACACAGAACATGGAACCTTCATACCCACATAACACCATGGCTTCAATGGCTGCAGAACATATGATGAATGCATAACTATCATAAAATGCAACATCAAAGCAAATGAACTCAACAAACAAAAAGAAAAAAGTTCTGGAAAAGTAGTGTCAGAACCTGCGATCATCTGAAGCTGAAGCAAGATGGAATCCATCTTCAGACCACACCAATCGATGGATTGAGCCTTCATGCCCTAAAAGCTCTTGCATTGGGACCACAGACTGAACCAATGGACAATCCAGTCCCCACCATTCCTCAGTTTTGGCGGATATCTGCCCTCCCTTGCTCTGTCCCTCCAGCTTCCAAATGAGCACCTGGACAAAACATCATAACAGAACATCAGGACAACATTATATGCTGAACCTCATGTTGCAAAGCAACTAGTTCAGATGCAATTTCACAATCTCTAACCTAATCCTAAATCCTCAAGCCTAACGCCTAAACCCATAATTTGGATGTTCAGGAATGCCAAACTTAAATAATCTTTGTTGTCTCGTAACACTGCTAAAATATTTCCCAAGCTTCCCCTGTCCAACAATCAGACATGTGACTAACCATTGCACTGAAAAAAAATGAAGAAAAGCTAGGGTCACAACAATAATTAAAACCTTGTTAAAAATGGTTCCCGCAGCCACCCGCAGTGACCCAACAGTGGAACCCCATAGCTGCATTGAGTATAGTAAGCACCTCTCTGTAACACAGAGATGAATCATCATTACAACCTTCCTTGTCTCAAAGAAACAAGCAAACCACACAAACTGCCCTCATGAACTCACCCACCTTAAAACTCGATCTCTCCAGCACCACCACCTTACTAGAATCAGAAAGGTGCTTCAGGACTCTGAAACATGTTATTTTCAAAAACTTTCTGATGACTTACCAGAGCACTCAACACGGCACATCAATGACAAGTTTTTCAAGTCCAATATTGAGACTGAATTATCACTGATACCAACAGCTAGCAGCGTGGGTGTAGCACCTTTTCTTCCAGCATTTTTTTCCATTGCCTATTTGAAACAACAACCGCCCCACAACAACATGTTCATCAACATACCCTAAACTGCATTGAAGACCAACTGTGCATAGGCTACTATCTCAGGAAAAAAAATTCTGCCATGAGAAGAAGAATGCAGGAAGAGAGTGATTGAATTATGATTTGCATACATCTGAGGAGCTGAAGATCAAATGCAAATCAATAAGGGCTTCAGTATGAATGTTGTATAACTCAAACACAGTGACATTGGGGAAGGGTTTAGGGTTTCGGGAACTACCTGCAAGAACCTGACATCAAGAACCTAGTGGAAGAATCTGGGGAGGGCATGAACCAATTTGTGCTCCCATTTCCCACTGGGTGGTGGCAAGCTTCCATGACAATAACAGTGATGATGGGGAAGGGTTTAGGGTTTCGGGAACTACCTGCAAGAACCTGACGTCAAGAACCCAGTGGAAGAATCTAGGGAGGGCATGAACCAATTTGAGCTCCCATTTCCCTCTGGGAGGTGGCAAGCTTCCATGACAACAACCGTGATGAAGAAGCTCAAAGAGCTTCACTCTTCCCTCTCCATGCACAGCTAGGGTGGCCTGCAATGTTGGGTTGACAGCTTCTTCTTCAGGGCCTCTTGGAGTGGAGTAAGGAAATGCACGTATACCATGCACCCGAACCCCATCAAAGACATGGACCGAGAGAAGTAGGCTCCCTGTCTCTAGCTCATATAGCAGAACTTGTGGTCCAGTTCCTGGTAGTAGTAACACGATCCTGGTAAGAAGTAGAATGCCGAGGAGGAAAAAAGCCCTACAAAAACCCATGACCTAATTTTGCTGGGTGGGTGAGTGCAAATCGATTTTAAAGCTTGGGTAAGCAGAAGAAGAAGAAGAATAGTACCTGCAAGGAGAAGCTTAGGCAGGCGAGAAGAAGACGAGAACGAGGGAAGCAGGCAGAGAGCAGATACGTCGCCTAGATAGGGTCCTGCCACCACACGAACGCCAGACATCGCTCGCTCGCACTTGTTTAGTTCTTGAGAATCTCCAGAATCAGGGTTGCATCAGCTCCTCGTTCTCTACCTCCATCTACCGCGGAATCTTTTGAATCTTTTGCTTGCAATTGTCATGGATACAACAACAGATCGCGCATCCAAACACGAATGGCCAGACTCGCAACCGCAAAAAGGTCTCCATCGAAGAAACATTGCACGAGTCGAGCGCGCGCACAAAACCCTAAACCCTAAAATCATTTCGTGGGCACAAAACCGTAAACCCTATAAACATCTCACGCCCTTGTGCACATGCACTCCAAAATCTTGAAACCCTAAATAAAACAAGGGGGGTGTGTCACACACTATGGCCTTGCCATTTACATTAAAAAGTAGATCTTAAGGCAAAAGAAGAAGAATTATGGAAACTCAATATTTATTCCACCATGCAAAAAAAATATTAATCTTCAAAAAATTCTCTAAAAGAAACCAAAATCCTTCAAGATATTATAACTCTATTATAACTAATCTCAAGTTTCAACACAACCCAAAATATCATCTTTCAAAAATCCTCATATGAAAAATAGACCTATTATTATTATTACCTAGTAGGGGCCAAATTCCCTTAAGCTACTATAATACTCTATAATGAATCTAAACACAATAATATCCTTGCCTTAGTAGGCAAGCCCAACAAATGCCTTATGTTTAAAGGAGGTTTTCAATTATCAATTGTTTGCTTCCTCTTTGTAAGGAAGCCTCTCATTTCCTTCATTAAGGCATTAGTTCTAAGATTCATAGTTTGGTCCACCCATCCAATGATTGTGCATGATATTACATTTACAAAAAACTGAATGGAGATTTTTAACTCATAATTTGAAATTGGACTTTGTCCTTTTCTTTCTCCGTCTCCACTCTTTCCTTTTTGCATTATTTTCGTATCATAGATTTGGCAAGTATACATCACACATTGTCCTTGGATGCTTATCTTTCAATTGCAATACTTAATAGTGATCATGACAACCTACCATCATTGCCATATGTGGTAGTTATTATCAAAACATTTAATTGTTTAAAGTGGGGTTTGATGGATTAATTATGCTTTTCAAATATTTTAAATGTCAAATTAATTTTAAATTATAATTTTCGCATAATTTATGCCGCAAAAAAATCACATATTGTACATTAGGTGGAACCGCATAGTTTACCCCTCACATGTGCCACAACCTATTGTGGGAGAAAAATGACATATATTTTACAAGATGTATTTGTGCACCATTTGACAAGAGGAACAAATGCAAAAAGAACATCATTTTTTAACAATTTTTTAATACACCTATCAATGATGTGGTAATTTTTAAAAAATCAATAACACTCATTAACACTTTGAACAACAACTATTATGCAACATTAAACAAACTACAACAAATATAATATAAAATTGACTATAATCATAACTTTGTCAAATATCTCTTGCAAAATACCTTAAATACTATCAATTTCATGAATTTTGGCTAACACTCAATAGCTAGCTCTCTTATATACATATCATAAATGTTAAATAATTTTCAAAACAACAAGTTGAACAAAATATTTTTTCTTATTTGATCTTATAAGAATTGAATTTTGAACTTGTTGATTATGATTAAGCAATTTGAATCATTGAGTTACCACTATCATAAATCTTCACATAGTTAAATTAAAGAACAATTACAAAGATATTAGATTTTGAATTAGAGTTGTCTTTAATTAAACATTTTTTTGGTTTTCGAACATGAGCCCAAAACTAATCCAAATGTATGGAAACATGTTCATTTGAAAAACTTTATTTTGAGGTGTGAAAATAAATAGGGACATGTTTGCAAAGCATTAGGCATTTTACTCAATTTGCACAACAATTCGTACACTACTACTTGAAATTTAACATGTTTCTTATATAGTGTTATTTGCATTAAATTTCCTCATAGATTTCACAATTGAATGGTCTACAATTGGTTCAACAATTGGTTGATGAATAGAACTTCACAAAAAACAAACATATGGAATATCATAAAATGTTATGTTGTCAAAAATCGACCCTCATACACTTCAAAACATAAAATTGAAGTAAAGTTGACATCCATGCATAGCACATAAACAAAAAAATTCAATTCAAAATGTAAAGCATTAATTGAAATATCTTAGAACATCTCCACCCCACATTGGCAAACACCCCTTTTCATTAAATCTTGCAATAGGATAATGCAAATCCTATTACTTTATTAGCAATGGTCATTTTACATCCTTCAAAGGTTTTTTTCTATTATGGATTTGGACAGTGACTATTACTCATTTAAATGTAAAGACATAAATGGTCTATGAGTGTTTAAAGGGACTTTTATGACATTTGTGGTTGGGGACAACGATCATTAAATGATAATCTATTTTATACTAAAAGAATTGTTTGCAAGTGTGGGGTGTAAATGTTCTTACGCACACACCCACCAACTATGGATATACAATTTCACACTTGTAGACCCATTTTCAATGTTTCCCTATTTACAACTTCGCTATTACCTAACCAGTTTTGAAAATAATGAGCTCCTAAAATTTTCATCACAAATACAATAAAATTAGAATCTCCCTTATGACCATGATTATATGTATTATGTACCTTGTAACCCATTGCTTTTATGTTGTTCTTGGTTTAGATAGCCATTGAATGGTGATCCCTAGGAAAAAACATGCATCATTTTAAAATAATTGAACATTTGACTTGTCAAAAAAATTTGTTGTGTCCACAGACATGTCAAAAATTTTAATTATTAATTTTGAGACAACAATAAATAAAAAAAGGAAAAATGATAACTTCAAGCATAATCCTAAATGTCAACATTGTGACCTTAACCACAAATTCACCACCAAAGTTAAGGCACGAAAGAGAATGTGAACATTTTGTGTAAAAACAACTTAGTTAAAAAAAGGTCATGTCAAAAACACAAATGTGTGTAGAAACCATCCTTTCCATTGACCTCTTTTGGGGTGAATGGTAGTTATTTCAATAATACTAGTGTGAACCTGGTGCATAATACACCCCCCCTGGCGGACAAAACCCATCAAAAAAAAAAAAGGTCCGGGCAGTTTAACTGACACAGAAAACAAAACCCATAAAAAAAAAAAAGGTCTGGGCAGTTTAACTGACACAAAAAACAAAACCCATCAAA
>Ga0116231_10001408_pt1 | contig 48961 bp, 38 predicted proteins | sample S1TSphgellanicum_2_FD_89695 | JGI IMG/M metagenome (GOLD analysis project Ga0116231, IMG submission 89695) | Host-associated microbial communities from peat moss isolated from Minnesota, USA - S1T2_Fd - Sphagnum magellanicum MG | ecosystem: Host-associated > Plants > Peat moss > Unclassified...
AAAAAAACAAAAAAATGACCAAAAAATGAGACAAAAAGGTATATAAAAAAGAAATAAACAAAAAACATAAGCACCAAAAAAAAAACCAAAAACAAAAAGATAAGATGCAAAGAAAGTAAAAATAAACAAAAATAAAAAGAAATAACAAAAAATAATAATGAAAGAACAAGGAGAAAAAAAAAGGCATAATTCCAACAATGGCACCTTTAAGTGTGGCAACTTTTGTACACACCCAACTCACCTATCCTTCCTCCAAAAAAACAAGAAAAAGAAAAGGAAAACACACAAAACACACACACACACAAAAATGAAAAGAAAAAGAAAAAGAACTTACTTCCTCTAACAATGGCAACTCATGTACACACTCACCAAACCTACTTTTAAAAATAAACATGCGCACACATGGAGCTATTACACATTGAATTGCATGTCATTCCAACAAAAAAGAAAAGAAAAGAGGAAAATGAAGAAGTTATTATGTGCTACTATAACAAAGACGAAAAAAAAGTTGTTGTGTGTTGTTGCAATGAAGAAGAAAAAAAAGGAAGAAGAGGAAGTTGTTGTGTAGTGCTATAACAAATAAGAAGAAAAAGATGTTAAGGGGCTAGGATGAATATGTGATTTTGGATGAACAAGGCAATTAGGATAGGGACTAATTAGGGAACTTTGTTAATTTGAATTTTGAATTCTTGTTGTTTTGATCATGATGATGTGACTTGGGGTAGTTCAACATGTGAGAGTTCTAGAGAATAGAAGGAAAAAAAGATGAGACACGAAGTTTAAAAAAGAGTAGGAGGAGCTATAGGTACTTGTAGTAGAAAACCACAAACTTTGTTTTGATATAGCACAAATTTTAAATGTTTATTTGGATTTTTTTCAATAAAACATGGGATTATGCTATGATTTGGATTCATGTTTTCAGTAATATAGGGAAGCATAGACTTGAATTCTATGTTCATCTTTAGTGTGAATTTTTTGTAGTATTAAATTATGATGAAATGAATTATAATCTTGTTTTTGAAGTTTTTTACAATGTATTTTAAAGTGCAGATACTAGTTATACGCGATAACCATGAATATGATGTTGGAATGAATGGTAGTGTTAAGTTTGTTGAAACTTAAGACAAGAATAGTGGACATATGCATGTGAAATGCAAATATGTTATTATAGTAATGTGAAATATTTTGCAAGAATTTAAATTTCATTTATACCAATTAGCGACCATCTTGTGGGGCAAATTTTTTCCTATTATTTCTTTTAGTAATGGGAAGGTTTTCTACAAATTTTGTTGTATATTGTAGATACGAATGTTCAGATGAATCATGTTGTTTTTTTTTTTCCTCAATTCATAATTTTAAAGGGTATGTTAAAAAGTATTAGAGGTTTATGTGGTTGACACCATAAGGACTATAGAGTGATCTATAGACCCTAAAGACGAAGAATTGTGAAACAAGATGATCAGATGGTGACTCGAAGTTTATAGTGACAATTGGACTTAGAAACAAATCAACAAGTTATTGAAAGTCAAATAGAAGATAATTTTGAAAATGGAAAAGAGTATGCAGGGTTTACAAAAACCCTATCTCAAAATTTGACGTTGGAAAAACAAGTTTTGATAATAGAGGAAAGGCCTATGAGGCGTAGGTCATTACTACCACAAGAAGTGGTACGATGGGATGTATGGACTGGGGGTCTTTAGAAAAGGTATAGTTCTAAATGACGATCTCCATGAAGAGAGATGCAGTCAACTACTCATTCAAATGAGTAAATATAGTATATTTTTCAACCGCAATCTATGGTTCAGAATCATAAAGATCAAAATGGAACAAGGACTTCTATAGTACTTGATCAATCGCAAGAAATCTCAAGTCTAAAGTTGGTATTACTAACTGAAAGAGGGATGTTAAAAGAAGTATACAACCCAAGTTTGTGTATCGGTCTACATCTCTAGATTACTATGAACTAGTGGAACACTGGGAGGTGGATGAAAACACCAATGTTGATGTGTTGGAGGAGATTGAAGAAAATTACCCAAGATCATCTGAGTAGGCAGAGGCATAGGTGAATGTGTTGGATGAAGTATTGTAGTCATATTCATCAAGGGAATCCAAAGTTGGATCCAACAAGGTACACAACTGAGACACATGATCATGAATCTATGCATTCAGAGATGATTAGGTTACTTTCAAGGGTTTATGCATTTTGTGAGGGAAAAGGACATGTAATCATGGATTGTCCTTTTGTGTTTTTTCACATCAGAATAAGTATTGCTAGGCATGTGGAGTTACAAAATGTGGCAGGAGCATTAATGGATCAACCACATGAACATGAATTAGGAAATCATGTAGTCTAGAACAAATTTTGAAGCATGGAGTTGGGAAGCTAATTGGGACCACAATGTCAACAAATTCGTCCATCTATTCAAACTAGGAGCAACAAACCAGAGGGGTATTCACATCCACATACTACACCACAATGGACACCAATGGGTAATCGCAAACTAGAACATTGTTGATATCACGTCAACATAGTACCAAATATGCAACATTAGTAAAAACCCAAAGTAATACAAGGAAGACTGACAAACATTGCACAAAGTGTGGGATGACAAATCACAATGTGGAGACATGCAGAAAGAAGAAAGAGCAAACCACAGTGGCAAACACAGCGGCAGCACAACCAAGTTAAAAAACACAAAAGACATCTTCACATGCATGTCACATCTATGGTTTGAATGGACATAAAATGACAGATTACCCAACTTGTTGCTGATATATTTATAGTCATTAAAGATGTGAATGTGGTGGATGTTAATGTTACCATAAGAAGTAAAGTAAATGAAGAATAGGTGTTCAAGGATAGAGAGTCAAGAAAAGCAAAGATGTTGTTGATTAGGAAAATGAAGAGCGGTTGAAGTAATCAATGGTGGAGACAATTCAACAGATTAAAAAACACAAACCTAATCAGAAAGGCCATCCACATCTATAGAAGGATGGAACACAACTTGGTTGGGTATGCCAAATGTTACTCCTATGGACACATACAAATATTAGGAAGTAGTGAATTCACAAAGGAAACATATCACAGTAGAAGAGATTTTTTTGGACATTAATAAGCAGATGTTAGAAACAAATTATACTTTGAATTTAAGACAATTGCTTAAAATAGCTCATGAGCTAAAGAGATATCTTTGGCAAAAGTTGAAACTAGAGAAAACTCAAAATGTAAGTAAAACAACCATAGAAAAACAAGTTGGTTTTTTAGTACCAAAAGTAAGGACAATTGCTATAGCAATAAATAATCATATGGCAATTATCCAGGTACAGATTGGGAAGAATACAATAGAGGATGTGTTGTTGGATGGAGGTTTAAGAATTAATATTATCACACAACAGTTGAGATTGAGGTTGGGGCTTCCAAAGCCTAAACATGCACCATATAATACGAGGATGGTAGATCAAACAACCACAAAACTAGTGGGGTTCATCAAAGATTTGAAGATATATGTTCATGGTATTCCTTACATAACTACATTTAATGTATTTTAGAATGGTATGGTAGATTTTAATTATTCCATGTTGTTGGGAGACCATGGTTGAGGGATGTTAAAGTGGCACATGATTAGGGAAGTAACATTGTTACCATACAAAGGAATGGGATAGTCAAAACAATACAGTTACCAAACATTTGGGAGGTGAAGTAAGAAAACCAAAAGTGTTACTATGTTATGATTATTAAAATGGCATCACAGATGAAGAAGAAGATATCAACTTTGCTACAAAACCATAATTGTTTTCCATAGGAACAATCAATTTACCTAAGACAATTCAATCTGTGAAAACCACAGATGTGGGGATCATGGATATAAATGTGAAAACTAGTATTTTAGAACAAGGATCTGATGTACAGAGCACAAAAAAAAAGATACCTAGTAACAAATATGAGCTAGAAATAACTTTGGAAGATAAGGCGTATCCAGATATGTGCTATAGACATCAACTAGGGAGTGTTGTGGTGGATGAAACAAAGGAAAAATCAAAGCACATGGATTGTAGATAGTTGGATAGACATTAACTGAAGATTCACAATTGATGAAGCTCAATATGGGAATTGATGCAAAACCACACATGGTGAAGATTAATGCATAGCTAGAAATAGGTAAGGTGTTGGAAGTGGAGCAATTATTGAAGGAATTCAAAGATGTTTTTGCATGGACATATATAGATCTGAAAAGGAGTCCACTAGAACTAACACAACACAAAATTGAATTGGACATTACTATACCATCGACACATTAAGCCAAATACAAATTAAATCCAAACTATGCTACAGTAGTTAAACAAGATATAGATAAGTTGTTAGCAACTGGATTCATTGAATCTATAGAAAACATGGTTGTCACCCATAGTAGTAGTACCCAAAAAAATGGCAAGCTAAGAATTTGTATAGATTTAGAAATCTAAATGTAGCCACAAAGAAGAATCCATACCCATTACCTTTCACAAATGAAGTGCTAAACACAATAACAGGGAATGAGGCATATTCTTTCTTAGATGGATATTCAAAATATCATCAAATATTTATAGCTTTAGAGGATAGATATAAGACTACATTTCTTATTGATTGGGGGGCTTTTATATGGAAGGTGATGTCGTTTGGAATTAAAAATGGACCTCTAACATATCAGAGAGTTGTGACCAAAGCATTTTGAGAGTATTTGGACAGTTTTATGAAGATATTTTTGGATGATTTTATAGTGTATAATGACATGAAGAGTCAACAACAAAAGCTTAAACTATGTTTTCAAAAGTGTAGAGAATATGACATTAATCTAAATCTAGACAAATGTGCATTTATGGTATTTTTAGGGATGATTTTGGGTTTTATTGTTTCCAAAGAAGGGAAACCACCAAATCCAAAGAAAATATAAGCAATAGTAAACATGCCAACACTTAAGAATCCCCAATAGATTCAAGTATTCAATGGGATGGCAGAATTTTACAGATGTTTTATAAAAAAATTTGTTACTATTATGGCACCTATCACTAAATTGACCAAAAAGACAAAGACTTTTCTTTGGATAGAAGAATGTTAGAAGGCTTGGGAATTGATTAAACATAAGTATATTGAAACATTGATATTAATATCACCAAACTGGTAGGTGGAATTTTATGTTCATATAGATGCGTCCTTGTTAGTTGTGGGGGTTATGTTCTCTCAAAATGTAACAAGGAAGAGTGATCAACTAATAGTGTATGCTTCTAGGCTTTTGAATAGAGCAGAAGATAATTATAGCATAACACAAAGAAAGGCTTTAGCAATGGTTTTTTCTTTACACAAGTTCAAACATTATTTGTTGGGCAATAAGTTTGTTTTTTATGTAGATCATATGGCATTGATCTATTTGGTCAACTTACCACATGTTTTTGGGAAAATAACTAAATGGTTATTATTGTTCTTCAAATATGATTTCATAGTAGTATATAAGCCAGGAAAAACTCACGTAGTTGTAGATGCCTTGTCAAGATTATTGAATATTACAAAACCCACACGTGCGCTTGATCAAACCATAGATGCAAGTTTGTTTTATATAGGGCCTAAATGGCTGAATGATGTAAATTTTTCTTTTGAAAATAGGATAGCTTGATGGCATGTTATTGGTGCAATAGAAGCAGAGATTGGTCAAGAGACCAAAGCCTTTTACATTGAAGCATGGTGAATTATACAAAATGCGCCACGACAATAGACTGTGACAATGTTTGAGAACAATAGATTCATAGATGGTGATGAAAGAACTACATGAAAGACCTTCAGGAGGACATTTTGCAATTGAAATAATGCAGTGGAAGATACTAGATGTTGGATATTAGTGGTCAACTATGTACATGTACGTGCATGATTATTATAGATCTTGTGATGCATGTCAAAAAACAAGAGGATTGGCAACTCAAAATCTTGTAAAGTTGGTCACAAGTCTTCCAAAGGAAACATTTATGAAATGGGGACTTGATTTTGTGGGGCCAATTAAGCTAACATGAATATATACATGGAACAAAATTGTTGCCACAAATTATGCTACTAAATGGGTGGAAGCAAGAGCATTAAGAATTAATACAGTAGTAGTCATAAAAAAATTTATGTATGAGTGCATATTAACTAGGTTTGGATGTCCTTTGACTGTAGTCATAGATCAAGGAGTTCATTTCATTAATGATGATATCAAATATTTGACAAATCATTTTCTAATGAAACATGTGAGTTCTACAACTTATTATCCTTAGGGGAATGGGCAAGCTAAGTCTATTAACAAGGTACTTGAAACACTATTGACCAAGTTAGTTAGTGAAAATAGAACAGATTAGTTTGAGCATCTGTCTATAGTGTTATTTTCATACAACACTGCATACAAAGTAATAACATGGTATACACCATATCAATTATTGTATGGATTACATCCATTAATGCCCATAGAATACATCATTCCAATTGTTAGTGGAAATGAGAAAGAAAGTACTCTAATGAAAGTTTTACTTAGTCGAATTCCAAAGCTCGAAAAAATTGCAAGAAGCTAGAATGTAAGTTGTAGAAATTGCAGGAATTTTATAGTGGAATAGAGCATTATGGAGTCAACGAAAGAATCCAAATAAACAGTTTAGTTTTGGTGCTTATGTTTTGTGGTTTCCAAAGGGCAATAAGTCACACCTAGGGAAGTTTATTTGGAAATGATTTGGATTGTACATAGTATAGTATGTGTTGCCAAATAACAATGTGTTATTACTGACCATTGAGAAGTTTGAAACTAACCATGTGTTGGTCAATGTGAATAAGCTCAAACCTTATAAATACGTGGAATCTGAAGTTCAAAAAAAATAAAAATAGATGTTAATATATTGGGAATAAAGTGCAGGTGGAGTTTAGGAAGCAAATTTTGACATAGAAGAGGATGATGAAGGATGTGAAATACAGGAACCATAGATGAAAAATGTTGAAGATAAAAAATAGATCATAAATCTAATGGTGAACATAGTGTTTATTTTTTATCTATAGATGAATAATAATTGCAAAAGTGCGAAATTTGGGATGCAAAGATCTAAAGATGATATGTTAGGCGTACCAGTTGAATCAACAATAGTATTCACTCAATCACTAAAAGTATTCGCACAATCATAAAAATTATGGGCACAATTAGCTAAAAAATTAGTATAGTCACCAGATGTGTTCTCATAATCATCACGTAAATGGGCACCGTCAACAAAAAGTGTACAAGGTGAACAAAATGGAGTTAGTATAAATAATGTAGGGAGCTTACGGATGTGGAGTAATCAGAAGATGAAATCTGTGACATTCATTCATAATCATGATCATAAGTGCTTCCACATGGCTATACAAGGGACACATAAACTTGTAGTGATGGGTCGTATTAATTTCAAGGATCATGCATTAATTAAAAGACGGTGGGCAAATGAAAAAATGAATGTGACAGGCGGGATGTTCAAGGACAAAAAAAAATGGGGCAACCATCAAAAGCAATTTGTGTTTGTTGCTAAAAGTTATGCGTGTTTCCAAAGTTTTGGAGTTCATAGCAATATGAGTTTAGAGAGTGCAATTGAAAAATTACAACAAATAGTAAGGGAAAAGGAAGTGGAGAGGAGTGATCATAGACGAAGGTAGGAAGAGGAAGCAGAATTGTTAAGAAGAACAGAAATAAAAGAGGAGTTAAGAAGAATAAATAGAGGAGCGTTGAATATTCAACCGTTGGTTGTAAAGTTGCCGTTGCATTCATCATCATCTTTGCAATGTGCAGAAGGGAAGGCATATAATGAAAAAATATAATTTATGCAATAAATAATTCAAGACATAAATATAATTGGAACATCTATAGTTGAGTTTTTACACAAAAGTAGACATTGTTGGTGTGCAAGAGAGTAAATAGGACCAAGAGCTACATCAGTAGATCCGATGTGCATTGAAGAATTGAAGGAAGATGAAGTTGTAACATTTTGTGGAAGCACAGATAATGCAGAAGGATGCAAGGGAGGAGAACATTGTTGTGAAGGAAGAACAACTATTCATAGAAGTGTAGTTGAAAGTGCAACAAGCCACAGAGGTGTAGACAATGGTAGAAACACAACAAAGGGCGATGGAGATGGAGCAACATGAAGTAGAAGCGGTAGCAAAGAGAAGACGCGCAATCCTGGACAAAGCTACACTTTTGGAGAACGACATTAAAATTCTAGACCCTAAACGATTCATGTGGACATAGACAAAACAAAATTATGACAAACATGTAGAACATATGGAGAATTGGAAGATATTGTTGAGGAAGAAGACTAGTTTTTAAAGTAAGGCTTGTTCCTTTGTTTCTATGGGGTGGAAAGCGTCAATGCCCAATGTAATGTTGGAATTTCCAAACACATTCTTGATGAAGGGTGTAGATATCTACTTTGGGCATAAGGATAAGGTGTATGTAATTAGCAAACAACTAATTGTAGATGTTTTTGGAGTGTACGGAGGGGTATGTAAAAGAACCGAAAGGACATGTCAATAAATCACTAGCAATTCAAGCATTATAGAGTTGTGACTTGCACCTGCAAATTCTTCTACAAATCAATGGAATGCAAAGAGTTTAGGTCTGCCATACTCTATCACATATCCTGCCATTATATCTATCAGTTATCAAAGGGACAAGGTATAATAATTTAATAACAAAAATGTTATTACATTGGTGAAAGTAAAGAAGGGGCAGAAGGTAGATTGGGCACATATAGTATTCAATAGTTTGTTTAGCGAGTTGGATATGTGGTATGAGTATGTTAAGGAAAATAAGGGGGATAAGAAAGATACATGTTAATCTGCCTTGGTATTGGTAAAAATCTTTTAGTATCTATTTGTGCATCAAAAGGACAATCCATAGAAACCACCGGCCAAGGTAAAAGAACTAGGGAGGAGATGTAGACAACACTAGAGAACAGAAAAAAAAACTACAACAGATTTTCGAAGAAGTGTTCTCAAAAAGAAAAACAAAGTTGAGGAAGGAGGAGCCTTAGGTTCAAGAGTGAAGAACGAACATGAGAGCACAAATTTGAGGGCACAAAAAATCATGAGGGCTAGAGTGGAACCATCTACAATGCCAACAATGGTACATGTAGTTAGACAAATTACAACAATACCATAGATGACATCTCTAGAAGAAAGACAATTGAAGGAACAAAGGCAAGATGTCACAACCCTACTTTGAGAGAGTGTGAGGATGAAACTCACACTCCCAAAAAGGGGGATTCGAGACTCCTCTGGGACTCCCGAAACTTTAGAGTTCAATTGTAAAGGTCAAAACACCTCGCATTAGAATGTTCTTTATATCATTGGAAAACTATCGAAGTGTCAATGTCGAAAATGGGCTTGCATGGGCCATTTGGACATATGCAGCACATGTTATGGCAAAAAGAAGGGCCAGGAGTCAAATTGGCAATTTGACTCTCGACCACTAAAAGTCGGGAATCGACCCAACCCCGGTGCGTGCAGGTGCAGTATGACACACCATTGGAAAGCTCTCAAGGAGAGCTACAAGTTTGCTTCAGACCTCATCCCAATTGGAGGTCTGAGCAAAAAGTTATGACCTCACAAAGTCCCAAGAATCCAAACCGGGACAATTTTGGGACTCCTATTTGGGAGTCCCGAGACAAAAAACCATTCGAATCTAAATGCCACGAAGAGACACAGAGAATACTATATGGGGGAAGGTGGTGGCTTCCCTTGAGTTCGGGCCATGGTGAGTTTTATGAGTCCAAAGTTGCTCGTGGCTTGTCCTAACACTAAAGGTGCTCCAGAAAGTGAACTAACTAACTTGTTGGTTGGTTTGATGCATGTTCGAGTAAGTAACTAAAGCTTCTCACTCGTCCTAATCCCATCCTAGAGCTTCAGCACGCCCCTCTACCCCTTCTAGTGCTGAGAGTTGGGAGTGTGTCCCGAGTTCCTCACAATTCTGTTGTTTGAGCAACTTAGACCCATCTTGGGTCTAATTAGGAACTTGGGAGCGCGTCACAAAAGATACCACAAATGACATTGCCACAAGAAGGATAGTTGAGGGAACAAAGCCAGGGAGTTAAGAGGGAACATGACATAAGGTTTCCAGAGGGTAAGGAACATCTGCACTTTAAAAGGGATGTATGTGAATATTTGATGGAGACCATTGCAAGTTCAAAACATTTTCAACATTTATAATAACATTTGCAGTAGTAACAACAACAGACACAATAAGGTTTATAGGCTATTAAACTACAAACGAAGAGAGTGGCGACATAACTTACTTTTGAAAAGTTTAGACCAGTAGAATTACAAGTACCATCTAGTAGGCCAAAATCTGCCAAGGGATTCCCATTTGAATTTGAACTAGGGAGAAGAATGCTATAGGAGTTGGGATCATCTGTAAAAGGATTTGGAGATCTTACAACACAAACAAGTACACCAAAGTCTGTGGAGGAGGTAACTACAGAAGTAATGAAAGCAAATAAGGCAGTTGTGTTATTTCAAACCATGGCAATTGTGAGTCTGAATATGAGGAATTTGACTCTAGAGGTAAACATTTTGAAGAAAAAATTGGTTATAGGGGAGATGGATAAAGCAATGTTACAGGAGGAATTGGATAAGGAGAGAAATTTCTAGAAGGGGTATAAACATAACGTGGAAATCTAAAAGAAGAACAAGACAAAGGTTGAGCGGAAAAATAAAGTGTTCATTAAGAAACTACAGGATGGGAATGAGGAGCTCAAGGGTAGCACAACATGGCTAAAGACGCAAAATGAAGAATTATAGAATTTAAAGTAGAAGGCTAAAATCTGGGAAACCATAGAGAGGAAATGGACATAAGCCTATTTCTTCATAATAAACAATAAGAAGATTTGGATAGTCAAGTGAAGCATTGACTAAAGAAAAGAAGGAGAAGGAGAATGTTCTGACAGATTTGGAATTGACAAATTTGAAGAACGTATCTTTGTTGTAGTTTAACAAGCTTTAAAATAAAGATAGCAAAGGCAAAAAGAGAGTAGTTTATGGAGGACAAGAATGAGTATTAAAGAACTCTGCAACACCTGCAAGCATAGTTGGAGAGGGCACAAGAATAAAGGAAGAGTTTGGATCTAGCTGATATCAAGAAAAGATTAAAAGATTATGAACAGATGTTGTAATACTATACCTTGATGAGGACGAAGAATAAAAAGAAGGATTTTGAGGCAAAATCTAAGGAATGGTGGGAGGTTGCAGAAGAATATTTCATAAAGGAGTTCGAGAAGAATCTAGCTTAGCATAAAGCTGATGAAAAAATTATGAAGTACAAGTTGGAAGCTTATCAAAAGAATTTTCTAGATTTCATTTGTGGCAATCTAACAAGTATAGAGATATCAAGCCAAGATGAAAAAATTGAAGCAAGGCCTAATGGAACAATTCAAGAAGAGGAAGTATAGATTGAGGAATCATAAGACTTCAAAAGTGGAACATCCCAAGAGGAGGAGGTATAACCAGAGATACCATAGGACCTTAGAGGAGGGGTTAAAAAGAGAAAGAACCAAAGGGAATTCAAGAACAAGAAAAGGTGGAGGTTATTCCACCACTAGAAAAAAAGATATCCAAGATACAACATCTGGAAATAGAATCACAAATTGAATTAGTGTGGGAGGAGATTTGAATTGCATAACAAAACGTAGATGTAAAACCACTAGTTTCTATGTAGATTGGGATTATAAAACTATAGTAGGGGAAACAAATGTTTAAAAGGATATAACAAACTCTAATTTCATTTTTGTCATTTTACAAGGATTTTGGGGATGGAATTCAAAGTACAAAGGGGGTAATGTTCAGGGGGTAGGATGAATATGTTATTTTGGATGAACAAGGTAGTTAGGATAAGGACTAATTAGGGAACTTTATGAGTTTGAATTTTGAATTTTTGTTGTTTTGATCATGATGATGTGACTTGGGATAGTTCAAAAGGTGAGAGTTCTAGAGAACAGTAGGAGAAGAAGATGAGACACGAAGTTTAGAAAAAAGTGTGAGGAGCTATAGGTACTTGCAATAGAAAACCACAAACTTTGTTTTAATATAGCACAAATTTTTAATTTTTTTTGGATTTTTTTCAACAAAACATGGGATTATGTTGTATTTGGATTCAAAATTCTACAGTGAATTCTATGTTCATCTTTTGTGTGTATCAGATTATGATGAAATGAATTGTAATCTTGTTTTTAGAGTTTTTTACAATCTATTATGAAGTGTAAATTTTGGTTATATGTAATAACCATGAATCTGATGTTGGAATGAATGGTAGTGTTAAGTTTGTTAAGACTTAAGATAGGAATAGTGAACATATGCATGTGAAATGCAAATATGTTATAGTAATGTGAAATATTCTACAATAATTTAAATTTCATTTATACCAAAAGAAAAGGAGGAAGAAGGAAATTAGTTTTAGGGTTGGGGAAGGAGGTTGATAATAAGAGGGGTAGGTAAGAAGGAAAGGTGAGTAGGAGGGGTAAGTAGCATGGACAGTTGGGGGTAAGGGGGCAACGAAAAAAAAACCAGTTTTGTGTTTCATCACCCAATTTGAAAAACGAGACTGGTGCATTGGTGGGTGTTGGGTCACTCAAGCCCTTTATAAAAGGAAATCTTCCTCCTAGCCTTTAAGGCGCTTACAAATCTATAAGTTACCTTGAGGTTGGTGAATTCAAATCATGCCTATATTGTATGCTAAAGAAGGGCAAAGGTCTTATTAGGGATTCATAGTTTGGCCAGAATGAACCAACACCCATAAGGGCACCACCATGGATGGATGGTGTGTGGACAAGATGTTTTTTTTTCATTGGGTTATTGTTCCCCAACTAAGTTACTTATCCTAAAATTGTGTTAGGTGTTTTAAATTTGGGGTTATACTTTCCTGGTATTATTGTTTTTGTTGCAATGCCCTAAAACACAACAAAGACCACATCCCTCTTTTTAACACTAAAATAGGGACCTTTAAAAAGCATAATGGTAGAGAAATTATAATTTGTGGTCATCATTTTTCATCTTGGAACTAATAATTTTGTAACTTCTATTTCTTTTTATTTTTTTACAAACAGTCTTTCTTAATGATCAACCATTCTTTAAGAGTTATGATCTTTGCCTGATTCTCTGGATCGGCTTTTCCCATTTGTTCAACAATTTTACACACACCCATCCCCATTGTATTTTTTTTCAAATTTCCCAACACGGGGATCCAATGTCATTTTGTCAAAATTAGGTACACAACAAGGGGACCCATTGCGAGGAGCATTGTTTATTTTAATTCACCTTCATGTTCTTTGCCCTATAACAACAATCCACCCTACTTGCGTTTTCCCTTCATTGGCAAATGATATGCATATTGTAGGTCTTTGCATCAGATGAGGTTCATGTTTTTTACAATTACAAGAAAAGTTTTCAAAATTGGGGTTTTCAATGCAACCAATAAAGTGTGTAACTTGGTTTCCATAAGGGTTGGACCACTTTATATCACTTCTTCTTGGCTTTCTTACTCTTGACATGGGTTTTTGTATTTTGGGCAGATCGGTGAAATCTAAATCATTCATTAAGTCATTTGTGGCTAAAGCTCTTCATGAAGATCTTGGGAAATATCTAGTTTCCTTATGCTTGCAGATCTTCATGTGGTTTTTATGATGCTCTCATTGTGCTATGTCTAACACCTTGGCTATTTGTTTCATACAATGTTTCCATCCTTAGGTATTTTGCAACATTACATTGAGTTTAATACTTGTACCATAGTTGCGTTGGAGATTTGACTTGGTGTGAGATCTTTTGGTAGTTTTATTAATCACCTGACTCATCTTCAAACCATTTTTTTAGTTTCTTTAGGTAGGTTTGGCCTCCCTTTTATAATTCGGACTGTTGTCCTTGCATTCTTGGGATGTTAGGCTCTAATCATTACTACACTTATCATTTGTTTCTAGTAGGATGATCATCCTATTCTTTTGGATGTAGCAGCATATGTTGAAACTAGCACTTCCCTGTTCCAAATCACACTATGAGACACTAGAACCTTTTTACCCTAGGTTGTTTGCTCTCAAGCCCCACCCTTTGAGAGCACCCTTTGAGAGCACCCTTTGAGAGCCTAATGGTTCAATTTTATCCCCAATTGCAAGCTTCTTTGGAAGATCATTTACACGAGCAAAAGTTTGCTTCACTTTTAGTAGATGTTCCTTTAGATATCATGCAAACACGTTTCTACTCATGGGTATTTGCACATTAAGATGACCTTATATGGATGTCACAATGGTAGTTTTTCCTATATTCCTTAAGTACAAGAATAAGATCCATTAAAATAATAAAAAAAGGATTCACTTATCTAAAGTTATCATAATCAACCTTTCAAAAATGAAAAACTCAAATCAAAATCTTGGATAACCAACAAGTGATGGACTTTTAAATTTTGCCCACATTTTTTGTCACACCTACAAAACTCATGGATATGGACTTTTATTTTACACTATGTTAATCTTATGTGTTTGAAACTTTGGGACATTGGATGAATTATGTTTAAGAAACTAAATATTCATTGAATGAATGGAACGTGATTTTATTTTATTATGTTATGGACTTTTTAAAATTCCAAAAACTATAATTATTTAAAAAGTTTTTTTAACATTTAAAAATAATTATTTTAAAATAGTTTCTTTTGAAATATTTTATATATGTCTTATAGCATCATGATTTGAAATTGGAAATGGAAAAAAATGTTATTTTCAATATCATCTAAAAATTCATATTTTAAGCTAGTTTTCAACTACATTAGAAAAGGACTTTAAAAGGGACTCTAATCTACCAAAATTATAACACCCTTGTGTGTTTTTGCCTTCATGTATGGGTCTACGGGGCATTTAGTTATTAGTTTGTCCTACCACACCTACATTTCATTTATCCCCAACCCACTTCCTTACAACATTATGTACCCGTCATGGTTTGCCACATCCTATAGTTGCCCATCTTTCACAGTGTTAGTGTGGTCATACCATTGATGATCTAGTTACCCATTTGCTTCATTGCCCACGATAACCCACGAATACACTTCAGGATACTATCATAGCTATTATTTTGGAGAATGGAGCACATGTTCAGAGGAGGTCTCCCACCTTTGCCCTCACCGCACCCAACAACAAATGGATATCCTTATCAATAGAGACAACTTCCAAACCTTGATGGATGTCATCATTGTTAACCTAATTTGCATAAATATGGTGCAATGAACATTGACAATGACAACATTTACAACGATGATGGCTGCTCAGGAGAAAACATGGTCATGCATTGAGCAAACACTAGGCAATGACTTCATTCCCCTTGCTATTGAGACATATGGGTGTCTTCATTTTTGTTTTGATTCATTTTTTACTACTTGTGCACATATCACTATTGCGCATCATCAACGATTTTCTTTAATCCCCTCAATGCTTGTTTCTTACTATTGACAATGCGTGTCCATAGCCCCACAACATGTGCAAGCCATAGCAATTATTCAATGAGTTGCTCCACTTGGTCAAGGTTCCTCACTTCTTCCACACATCAAATCTAGTGCACCTATGGCAGTAGCCAATTTGCGGCAGATGTGTGAGAAATTACAACTCTTTCATCTTAGATCTTCTTTGTTATCGTTGATTTTCATTTTGTAGCCACGAGTTCTCTTTGCATAAGGTCTTTACCTGATTTTTGTGGATTTTTTAATTTTTTTTTTGGGTTGTGTCTACTTGTGTTCTCATTTGCCTTGTACTTTTGATGGATGGGTTCCCATCCTTGATTTTTATTTCCAGGGTTTTTCTTCTTTGTGAGCTCGCTAGGCTGTGTGCCTTGGGACCCGGAATTTTCACACTTACCACACTTATCGATGGGTAACTGGGGAACATCTTTTGGCACTCCTCAGTACCGCCCTACACTTTGCCTCCTTTCATCTCCTTTTTTGCAAATGCCGTTGGTTTGCTGTCATTATCATCCTTCAAGCACCTTTGATTTGCCACCATTCATTTGCATTCTTATGCTTTCAAACACACTTTATAGATACTAAGCAAGCAGTAAAGGCAAGGTTTATCTTTATGCAAAGCAACACCCCCTTGCCAGAGAATTTCCTGAAAAAAGGGCCCAATTTGGCTCTGCCTTGGGTGAGCCTTTGTGGGGAATGCCGTGATCCTCAGGCATTACCCTACGTGTAATTCCATTTGAACTTGCCCTACCAGCTTTTTATGCTGACTAAGTATCAGCTATGTTCGGGGTTATATTGTCAGGGGCTACCTCTCATTGCAATGCCTTAAGGCAACACAAAGCACTGGGGGAAAAATTCAGAGAAAAACGGAGGAACATGCATCTGGTGTAATTTACCTCCACAATAGGGAGGGTATATTTCATCTCAAGTAAGGTTCTTACACTTTGTAAAGTTCATGCTATATGTACACTTAGTTCACAAATATCATACAGGTTCAAATCAGCCACCGATTCTACATGTGTCTTGTTTGATCTTGGCCTCTTTCTTTATGAGGGGTTAAACCCCGAGGATAAGGACATTACCACAGTAAGAGGCAATAGTCAGGTGAAGACTCGATTTTGGTAATGCCCTCCACCAAGGACCTTACCTTTCACATAACAAACTCAGGGAATTTGCACATTGCAAATTCAGGGCACCTTACAACGGCACATTTTCATGCTCCAGCCTGGAGTGGGAGATTATCTGTTGTAGCTCCCTGCCTTGGTTTTCATTGTCATAGTTGTTAGCCCTTGGATCGTTATGTAGAGGTAGGCATTGCTGTCAGTGCCTTTTAGCCCTTGACCAAGGGCGGAGCCTGAGGTCTGGGGTCAGAAGCCACTAACAGCAATGCCTTCCCCTATACATAACCCCCTTCGAACCTGCCTTTTCCCTTACACTCACTAACTACTGGTCGAACCCTGCATTTAAGAATCTCAATTATAAGTCTATTGCAAGGAAAAGAAAGTAGAATGGGAAAAAAGGATTTGAAAAAATCTCCAGAAGTTATTTTCAATTTGCTTGTACCAGCAGCCAGTTTGGAGAGAAATGGGTTTCTGAGAAACGACAATGGTGAGCGTCAGAAGTAGACATAACCCAGTAGTAGTGTGAGTACAATGGTGCATTTGAAGAGAAGACAATGAGGGAAGAACAAAGAGAACAGGAGAACAATGGAATCTTCATATTCATTTCATTTTGCAGACATGAACTCATCAGGTTTGTCACAGTAAGAAAAAAAATTCAATGCAATTCTTACTTTACCATCCAATAAATCTTTTTAAAAGCATTGGCGCACTACAGTCATATCTTAGTTCTACTGTAGAAAAATGCATGCAGCAACAATAGGTTGATGAGAGAGGTTCTGTAAGAGAGCATCTCTACCCACAGCAGGAAAAGGGGCTGTAAAATAAAGCTATAGCTAATTATAGCGAGTTCAGTACCGCAAAACTGTAAACAAACCCATAATACAGTCCGCTCCAAGTGGGCCAGTACATGGGAATGACTGTTTTTTATTAGCCTAGGTGGTGACACTTCATTAGTCCCTCAATTTGTATAGTGCCAATCCACTGTTTTATGTTTATTGGTTGGAATGGGGGGATAATAAACAAGGTATGTTGGATGTTGTAGAGGCCTAAATAGGTAGCAGGTGTGGGTGGGGATGCTATAACCAGTGTGTTTTCAAGAAAATGGACACACTGTTAAACAAGGACAGCTCCTGGCATAGCTAATTGCTCTGCCAGTTATGGCGAGTTCAAACTAACAATAAGTTAAAATAGGAATATTTTTTCCCATGAAATTTCAAAAGAAATTGAACTCACAGTTCACAGTAACACCTGGGAATATTCCTCATAATGCAGGACAAAATGAAAACTACATCAATCACTAATGGTGCATTCACACTTGATGTTAAGTCAGTGTTAAATGAAAATCTAGGTGGCATCCTAGGTGGCATGCAATGTCAAGTAGTTGATAGCTTAATGTTAAGTAAATGTTAGCTTAACATAAATTTTTTATGGTAAGTAGGTTTAAGTCCTATATGACCAGGCCTCCTTAAGTTCGGAAATCGCACGAATATATGATTCCGATGTTTTTTCGGGCACCTGCTGCCTCTAAAGGCGTGCGATTCGTGCATTAGTATATTAACTATGGGTTAAGGTTCTCCCCAATCTTATTATTAACCACTGCTACTGGAGATAATAAGAGGCAGTCAGTCTTCTTCTACAACTAATAACAACTAATAACCAGCAGCGGAAGAGGAAGAAGACAAGACAACGAGGTGCTAATTCCCTTCTTGGAGTGCCATCTCGTTGAAGGTTTGTCGCAACTTCTCAAGCTGCCTCGAATGCAATATGCCTTCCAAAAATAAGCTTGTGAGTGCAGAACGATGATCATCTTTCTCGAGTTCGAGAAATCAGCCTCCACAGTCATTGTTCCAGGCATAACGTTGGCCAAACCGGCTGCAAAGCGAAGCATGTAGGGGAAACAATTACTGAGTGGCCGCCATGCTTTCCCAAAATTAGAGTCTTCGCTTCCTTTCGTCAAAGCTGCCTTGAGGTTTGAGTCTCGGGATATCAATCGCACAAGCTACTCAAACTCGTTGCTGACGACTTCCTCGACAACAGTTTCTGGAAAAAAATGCTTCAGCCTCTCCTCGTGTTCAAACAGTAACTCCGTAAACTCGATAGTTGAAAGTCCCGCAATCTCAAGTGGCAGTACTGGAGGAGCAACGTCGGTCTTCTCTCGGTTTCTTACGTCACGCTCAGTAATTATAGCGGTGACTGAGTACATAGCTTGAACATAGACTCGAGAAATATCCTTAGTGACCTCTTCCAAATCATCAGCTGGGAGTCAATTTGCCATGGACATCGCTAATAAATTGGTTCCCTTAATATGCCGCTCTGCTTGATTTCACAGTAACGTAAACAGGCCGTACCTAATAAGAAGAAGGCTAGAATTATGTTCTTCTTCAACAAGTGCATCAGATGCTGGATCAGGAGAAGTGCTAGTTTCATGGGTAGCACCGATAGTTGTCTTCAATTCAGTCACAAGACTCGATAGGTTGGATGTCTGCTGTCGCAACGTAAGATTGGAAGCTTGCAAAGAGGCACTCGTTGACTAAAACAGATCCAGCATCTTGTGAAGCATTAATAATGAATCATTAAATTGGCCGCCAAGACATTTCGAATCCTACAGTTTGTTACAAAAATCTATGTGTACGAAAATAGGTGAATTGCGGATTTCCTAAATGCGTGCAATGCACGCAAAAGGAGGCACATGCACGAATCTAAGGAGGCATGTATATGACTAACATGACATTAGGGGACTCAACACTAGTCCATAACACCAAGTGTGAATGCACCTTAAGCATCTTTAGCAACAATAGTAAAATGGCATGGAAATGAAATTTTGGATGAAGTAAGCATCACAATTGTGTGAAAATGAGTTTAGTTTTTTAGACTTGTGTCTAGATAGCAGGTTTCAAAAGACCAAACAAAAAAAGAGACTGCTTCTTGTCAATGAGTGGCATCTTGTCAATAAGTGGCAAAACATTGAACGGTATTGATTGGTTGGCCACATGTGGCATATAAATACTTCCTAAGTGTATATTGTCCAATATTTATTATTTATGGGTGAGGGAGGAACAAACATCAACATTAAATTTGAATGTGATAATATTAGTGTTGATTGATTATTTTTCCTTTTCACAACTAGGGTAAATTGGCCCATCATCAAACACATGTCGGTCACCGAACATTCATGTAGTGCTATTGTTGGCTTGTGTTAGAACAAAAAAATTCTATGGGTGTTGTCTTTTTATCTCATTACCAAACGTTTGGTTGAAAAAAAATGTTATAGGTTTTTCATATTGGTGACCAGCCATCAAACTTTAGTGTTCAATATTAAGAGTTTAGGTGGGTAGATTTGTAAAAAATTTGACTAGTTTTACATAAGATTAATTTGGTGATGGGCCATGAGATGATTTTTATTATGCAAGGGGGGGGGAGGGGCGCATGAGGGGTAGTTTAAATGTTTGGTTATGGGAAAAAAATAGCTATTGTTGAAGATCAAAAAGAAGAGAGATCAATAATTGCTACAGATGTTGGGGATGAAAAAAGGGAAGAGTAGTTGCTAATGGGATCAAAAAAAAAAAACAACAACTATTTGGGATGAATAAGGGGAGGAGATGTTGCTACTAGGGATCAATAAGATTGCTAAAGCATATTCTTCAAGCAATGTACCTCAAGGGTCTCCTATTGCAACCTACTAGGTGCAAGAAATCACAAACACAAAAATTACCCAACTTCAAGCTCCAAAACCAATTTTTGATGATGCAAATCTCAATATTGACATGGTGATGATGTTTTTGAGCTCACCTCTAGTTCAACTTAAAGAAGATTTGGGCAATGTCTCGAGTAGATCCAACATCTCAAGAAGGTCTATAACCACAAGTTTTATGCAAACCAACATGGAAAAAAAGTACTTACATACCAACAAAAGTAGGAATAAGTAACCATTCTTTCTATCTACCACCTATGTTTCAATTCCCATTGTCCAATGATCTCATTTGTATTTCCTTTTGACATACGTATCCATATTTTCCATTTGGAAATTATGAAAATTTACATAATAGATTTCTATATGTAAAGACAATGCAATGCAATCTCCCTAAACAAAATGGCAATGAGCTTTTAATGTGCAGGGTTGCACCCAAATCAAGTGGACCCAATTACTTGATTGAAACAACTCAAATAGTAAACTCATTTTTTGAATTGCCAAGAAACTGATTACAACAGAATCTGTTGCTGCCATGAGCAACAAGGCTGAACATCAAAACAATCCTTCAGAAAATGTAATTTTGAGGTTAACAAAAGAACCATTAGGTAAACCTAACAACAATAATCCAACTACAAAGCCTAGGAGATTGCATGCTCATGTGGATAATGAAACATAACATGCTGTAACTACTTCAACAAAGAAGGAAATCAAGTTTCAAAATGCCACACTATTAGGATCTATCACAATAACAACTATAGATAAGAAACATATAGATCACAAGAAAGAATATAATAATGATTTGCAAAAGTTGACAATTGAATCATCAATTTAAGAAAATGGAACCATGGAATCTGGATTGAATTTTCCAACTACACTTAGAGCAATGCCAAAAAATTTAATCATTGTCAAGAACATTTATGGCAAAGAAAGTTCTAGAGTTAGTGTATGTGGCACTAAGGAACTAAAATTTAATGTGATGTAGAAATCTAGGGTGGACCTAATACAATACCCTAACTACTCATGCGCGGGTGTCTACATGAGCTCACAAATTCAAAAGGTGCTTCAAGCTATGCCACCCAGCTTGCACATGCACAAAACACATGGCATTAAAGGTGGTCAAAGACAATGTATAGAATTGAAACACAAAGAAGCATGGGCATTGAAGGAGAGAGAAGAGCTAGCCACCATCATCAAAAGAGCTTCATGAAAGAACACCTTTTAAGCCTACATGCAGGAAACAAAAGAAAGTGAGAACCAAGGGCTTCTAAGTGTGGAAAGAGGAGAAGGTAGGGGGAATTGGTTTCAAGGTTTTGGAGTGGCGCCACACAAGAGAGTGGCTACTTAATTAGGGTTTACTCAACCTTTAGGTTTGATAACCAAACATTTTTTTGCCCTTTTTGAGGTTTCAATTTGAACCATTGATTAGAAAGGATTGGTTTTTTCAATGTTTGTGATCAATTTGAAAATGTGTGTGTTTGGTGATAAAGTAGATATTTGACAAGTGTCAATGTTAGAATGTTTATTTATAGGATGTGCATTGTTTGAAGGTAAGGAGGCTTGTTGTTTGATAATTCTTGATTTTTTTTCAATGAGGCCAAGACCTTCCAGAGCCTCAACTTTTTTATTTTAAGTCCAAATTGGGCGATCTAAAGTGCACTAAGTGCACCAAGACCTCCTCTACAATCCATCTTGGGGCCTCTAATCCAACTAGAATCTCATGAGATCACCAAGAGCCTTTGTGTTCTTAAATGTACTATGATTGGCCTCTCTACCCTAGTTGGGTAGGTTTTGTTTTTTGATCACACATGATAATTGGTATCAAGATATTTTAAAAATAAATTAGTCCCACCGATTATCAATTTCATAGTCAAAGTAATACCCTCAATTATCAGTTTACTCCATGATTTTTTGGTAATAACTATTGGTTATGCATAAAGCTTAACTTTCAAAATACTCACCTTTAAAATTGTTGGTTATAATAGCTAGGTAGGGTAGGTTATAAAGGGATTTTTATTTTTTTCTATCATAAACATGTTTACGATTTTAAAATTCAGTACCCAACCTATAAAGGTCTTGTCAAGATTCTTGGAATGATGTGTGTCAAGTGGGTAGTAGGTTATTGACTGCTTTTCAAAAAAACCAATACCTGGGTCAATAACCAAGTTTTTCCTCAATAACTAGTCAACACTGCTAGATACCAGTGTTGATTTGGTATCAACTTATTTTGATACCAATCTGGTACTCATATTGACTATTTTAAAAAAAATTGATACTAGCCTGGTACTGGTATTAGGTTCAATACTGATTTTGGGATTTTGGGCTGGTATATGGCAGGAATAAATACTGATATGAGACTGGTATTACCTGAAATCCCTACCAGTTGGTACTGGTATTAAGCTGGTACCAGATAAGGGTCATATCAGACTGGTTTGATATTTGATATCAGTGTTCATACTAATATGGATACTAGTCTTTGACTCTATATACCAGACCAACGCTGGTAGATATGAATATTGCCCCAAATTCAGTGCTCAAGTCTCTGAAACTCTCCCTTACAAGCATAGCAAGAAAATCATGAGAAACAATTAAACCATGTAACATGGTTAGGTGATTTGAATGCACAATGAATTTTCATCGCAACAGCAACCTGCAGAGTACAGCAAAGCCTGCAGCTCTCACCCACCCACACATTGGTTCCTAGTTTTAAAGGCAAAATTTTACCCCTGGATCATACAATGGTGTGAAGACTCTTCCTCTTCGGCAGAGCCAATAACTTAAAACTTACTTCCCAAATTGCTAATATTTGGAAGATTGAAGAATTGTGTAATAATGCCATGTGTGTAAATTGTGATTTTGGAATGTTTAACTAACTACAATTTGAGACCATTTTAATCAAATAAACATGCACATGGACAATGAGATGAATGTACCAGAAAGATGAGAGATGGAAATTAAAAACCCATTCTTTGTTTCTCACACATGTGATAGAGCGATGTGCAAATGTTGTGAAAATTTCTCCAATCAATTTCCATCTCTTGGGGCATCCTAATAAAATTGAACTGTATTTGCCCTTCAACTCCAAGGATCAAATCTATTGCTTAAATGAAGACCTAGGTAAAGTGGCCTTCTTATGCTTGTTCTATCAACATCTAACCATCAAAACCAGTTTGTTGGGTGTGTAAGTATTTTACCCAGATATACCCATAGGTTATACCAGGGTTAACAGATATACTACCCTATCAGGATTTTCCTTTATTTGGCAAATTTCATCATTTGGCGACAGAAAAAAGTGACTCCCAATCATATAAAGGATTTTTTTGGAAAGAATGGTCCAAAGTCGCCATATTATGAGGAAAAAAAGTTGGGATAGCCAGATTTAGACCATAACTTCTAGCATGTCACCAGGTTCTAGCAGGGTTCCAAAACATTTTTACTTTCCTTTATGATGTCTAAATATGGCTAAGTCCTCTTGTGGATGATCACCAGTTCACCTCAGCCAAAAAAAAAAATGGGCGAAATTTACCACTAGCAAAATCTGAAAATGAGTTACAATGGTTTTGAAGTGGGTATAAATAGACTATATGCCAAAATCATTATATTGCATTTTGAATTTCCATATTTTGCAATGCCTGTGTTTATGATGAATGTTTTTGAATTATGGTGACTAATTAATTGAATATGTTTTCTTTTGACATTTTATTTTTATTCACTCCAGTATTACCTTGAACAAAACTCTTACCATATTGTTCTTGGAATCCGTTTAGACTTTATCACCAATTGCACATTTTAATTGTCTTTCTCCACTTGGCAATGTATGATAATTGTGTAAAAATTAAATTGAATTACCTTTCACTTATCCAATTATACGTGCATGGTTAGAAAAAGATGAACAATGAAACTATTACCCCTGCCCTTACTCTGTGAATATAGTATTTGTTCATTGTTTACTTTCACTCTTACTTGAAATGATAATTTTGCAAAGTCTATATACCCTTTACCTGGTCTGAACATTTATTGAAGCCCTTGTACATTCACCTAGCTGCTATATAATTTGAAATTTTGGATTTATAATCCACAAGCTGATATATTAACATCAATATACTCACCCAACAATGGTCAAAATAGCAGCAAGGTGGTTAAAGGGAAGCATTGCCACATCCCATATTGGTAGAAAATCCATTTATTTGGAGAGTATTAAAAGTATCATGTTTTTTTTTTTTTTTGTGGTAAAGGGTCAATTAAAGTGGCCCATTGCCACAAAAAAAAAAAAAGAACTTTGAGATGCATCTCAAGTAATTAATATGGATTGTAAATAGGTACAGTCACTAAAGCTATATAATGTATACACTTATATGCCCCAAGATATTTACATCACCGTTTAAGTGTAAAGGTTAAAAACAAAACTATACACTACAACAATGTAAGTGTGAAAGGTTTGAGCATGTAAGGTCACATGGGATTTACATGTCATATATGCAACTATTGACATTTTCACACACAACATTATTTAATACCTTGAAAGATTATCCACATGGTAAAATTTGAATGTTACTACTTTACAGTTGCCAGGGTTGAAAATGTGGGCTACAATTTTGCTTCACCCAATCATAGTTTTCACCAACTCTAGGAAGTGATAAAAATGTTGCATCTTACATTAATGTTATAGAACAATACATACCTCCTGAATAGCTTGAAAATGAGGTAGGTATGAATTGTTTTTGAAATTGTTTAAAGATGACTATGATAAATTTTGAAATATTGCCCCTATATATTAGTTTTTTTTTTCCTTTTGTCACTAGAATTCAAAAGACATATTATTCAAATACATTTTCAAGATCTCCACCTCCTTTATCATTATCTTTACCTCTTTCTCATAACGAGTACCCTCTTCTCCCTTAGCACTTACATGAAAAGACAAAAATTTTACAACTGTTTTTTAAATATCCTTTCAGAATCTGCACATTCTTTATCATTATCTTTGAAATTTTGCCCTTTTCAAATTAAAAATTGAAACATTATTTAACTGTTTGAGGACATTTGATAAAAAATTTAAATGATTAATTTTTTTATATTTGTAAAAATGATTATTGTGATGAAAGAAATGAGGAATTGATACAAACGGATGATTTTTCAGAATCTATTGTATAATCATCCTTGGACAGTTCTAAAAACAATTCATGCTTATTTTATTTTCAAGTTTAACTATGTCATTCTTTTCCCCTACTCACCAACATGGATATGAAAAAGCAAATTAACATGTGCCTTTTCATGTCCATAATATTTATGTTATTCTAAATAAAACTTAAGAGTGACATAAATATTGATTCTCTAGAAAACTATATGAAAACATAAGGAGGAAAAAAAAATGTTGATCATCCTAGCAATGCAAAGCAACATGGAGCTCAAATTGATAAGCCTCCGTCTCCTTTACCATTATTCTTACCTCTTTCTCACATTTTCAAATTGAAGCTAAATTTTAAATATAAAGATTTATTCAAGTACTGGAGTACATTCCATAAATCCACAGCTCTTTTCCCTGGCCAAGGTGTTGTAGTAATGCAAGATTATAAAAATGATGATTTTTTTCATCTTGAACTTTTAGTGCAATGCATGAAATCCATTATCTGGATTTGCACACCTTTTGAGGAGCAAAGTTATTTATTTGTTACATCTCCTCTATAACTCCAAAGACACCAGAATTTGACACTAGACCTACCTTGGATCATCCCCTTGCATTCTTCTTCGTCAGAAGCTTGATCACCAGCTTCCAAAGAGCTCATTTTGATGCAGATTACTAACCCAAAAAGAGCCAGTTGATGTTGTCCTTCAAGGTTGGTCAACTGATGACACCATATGACAGACATGAACAGATGAACTTATTGTTTCGATGGCCAGAAGACTTTGGAGTGGCATCGTGAGAACCATGCATGCCTCATTGCACTACTAAGTACACTTAAGTCCACCCTCCAATATAAAATAAAACACAAAGATTTATGGTGGGTGCATGAGGGGAGAGTATCCCTACACCTAGTAATGTGGTTACACTGGGAATCTGAGATTTGCATATTATGAACACTACAAATTTGTACTTACCTTTATAAAATCTGTTTCGCATTCTACATAAATGCAGATATCATATTATGTACCAATATGCAATATTGTCATAATCTTCTGTTGGATAGACTAAGAATATTGCACATTTGGTACATTAGTGCCAGTTATATATTTTAGAAAATTCAAGATTTGATGAGTTTTTTTCCAGAAAAAAAAGAATATTGTGACAGAATATGCTTTTTTATTTTCATTTTTCTCATTTGGTCGAAATTTTGTATTCGAAAAAAAAACACTGACCAGTGCACACCCCAAGTTACATCACACTTGGTAAAACCTAAACCATACAATATTACAATACATAATATGATGTGGCAAACAATGTGGGTAAATTGTACATCATGATGGTACTGCACCTTTAAAAATCAAAGACACAAAAACTTTGGAACATGAAGTGTGCCTTATCCATTAATGACATGAAGATTGAAGTGAAAGTCACCACAATCCATGGTAAATTATGTAACCTACCATTGTTCACAACATGTGCCAGGCTATTTTACAGGCATTTGCATTCAATTTGTTACTTGGATTCCAAGTGAAGCAAGAAAAGAAGCAAAATCAGGATAATCACATTGGTCATATTATGTATAATTCGGACCAAAGGTGCATAGTTTGTGGCAAATGTGCATGAAATGTTAATGTTCATCATTTCAAAATGTGGACTGTTGGAGAGACATCTAACTCTAGATGTTGCTGATGCCATTGGTATCAATGAGGTCAAAAGGAAAATTGATTCCAACTGTATACAGCCAAATTTGAAGGTGGAGAGTTTTTTTTCCTCATTTCTGTGATGTAGCTGAAGTGACTATCAACCATAAGATGGATTAGCAAAATTGGGCTATCAACAGGATATTAAAGTAAAAAAATTTAACCTTTCATCACAATTTTGGCTACATGCTGGAACCAAATGGAGAAATATGATCTGAGCGATCATAAGAAGTTCTTAGATGTTATAGGTCATTGTCCCCCCTTAATTCCTCTTTTTCTCTTGAGACAAAATTTGGCATCTAGACCTTTGTCTCATCCCTCTAACGTAATAAAACTAACAACAATGTATAAAGGGGAAATACAGTCGACATATTTGATTTAAAGGTAATTTCATTTTTCAATAATCCACCACTGACCAACTGAAATATCGAAAGAGAGAAAACCAAATTTTCTTTAATAAAAACCCTTAAAAAGGATCAGTACCAATTCCTACTTTCAAAGTTGACATAATAGCAAACTACATGGTATACGAACATGATATATAGTTTTCAATAACTGTTGGGCAGTTATTAAAAACTGGAACAGACAACAGACCCCCATGGATATCAGATGATTCTAAGGATTCTAAACTGCAGTTCTATAAAAAACCCAGTTCTCGAATTTTCAAACACAAAATCAAATAACTGGCCATAAAACTGCCAGTTCTTGACCAGGAGTGCAGATTGGTTTTTTTCAAAGAATCAGAATTGACAATTCTCTGATTCTGAAGTAATTTTTAAACCATAACCGGCAGCTCTTTGTAAATTCAAATATTCACACAAGTCTGGTAAATACTATCATACCTAAGACTTAATCAAATACCCATTTGTCTATTTGTACACTACAACATAGTCATCCCAGATCTATGAATGTACAGTTCCATACACGCTGATTTGCAGGTCTTTAAGTAGTCTTAAGTTGCAGAATCATCTCCCACTGCCAGTTCTGATATTTAATCCTACCTACCTATGCTACGTAATGACTGACCTGTGCTTGTCTACAACTTACCTATAGATCTTTGCGCAAGGGAATGGGCCTAAATGGATCATTCTGCCTGAGTTTCGTTCTAGGGAATGTACCTAGGGGAAGCATTCTACCTGAGTTCATCCCTAGAGAATGCGCCTAGGCTGGAGCATTCTCTCTCAATTCCTCTCTAGGGCACGGCCTACTGGCATCACACTAGCGAGTGACTAGGAGGCACATGATGTCCCCAGGGCGCGTTCTCTAAATTGAATGGTTAGCCAATATTTTAACCCACGAGTTAATGATACCCATCTGTATGGTTTGTACCTACACTAGTCTTTACGTTCTAACGTCTAACCACCCAACAGGGTGTATGTGATCATGGTCATAAAGTAGTTTCAAACCAAAGTACTACCTAACAATCTAGGGTATATATATATGGAACGCGGTTTTAACGTACCCAAAGGACAAAAACAGTGAATGATGCCCAACTGTATGTATGTATTTTTCACACCAAGGGTATTACTACCTGACCATCCAGGGTATATATCAGTGTTGGGCAGGTGTATACAATACATCAGCTGGAGAAGGGCAACTACAACTCTTCAAAAACTATATCAGCTGGGTAAAGGTAAAATAGGCTTCAGAATAATTCTAAACAAAGCAAGGATAAGGGTATAAAAAAAGCTTTGCAAATTTATCGATCCAGATAATGGTGAATGATGAACATTTATAGGGCAAATATTTCATCATGTACCCCCTACACATACCATGTAGGTAGAAGTGAATAAACATAGGGTCAAAATATATTCACACAAGTATGGCTGATTTCAAAGAGAAGAAAGGCAATTGGTTGTGCAAATTGGCATTGGAAACATGCACACATAAAATTTCAAACATCCTATCAAAGAAATCAATAAAATATAATTAAATCAATCAATAAGGATTTAAATATGTTCACAGCAAAATAAGGAAAATGATAGTAAAACATTAAAGGGGTTTGAAGAGCATATGATTTTTTTCCAAGATAATTAATGAATAAACATTATATGCCAGAAGAAAATATATTCAATAGTTTGTCACCATAGTTCGAACAAATTGATCATAACCACATGCATTACAAAACCTAAAAATGGATATATGCTACATAGCCTAATGGTTTTGGCATATGCTGTCTAAATACCTTTTTCAGAATAAACACCTTCCCCAAGTAAAGGGTAAATTCTCGACTATATACTAATTGGGTAAAGTAAGTCTGGCAGAGTAAGTCTGTAATATTTATCAGCCGCGTAGGGTAATTAAAATTTATCAATCAGGTAGAGTGTACCCTGTTATATACTCACGGGTATATCAGGGTAATAGATTCTCTCGCTCAAGACTGGTATATATGGAACATGGTACTGGGACCTGAGTACCCAAAGGACAAAAATAATGATACCCAACTGTGTGTATTGTATATTTTCAAACTGGTGTGTACAACAAGGGCTCGATAATACAAGAAGGGTTGTAGGGAGGAGGGTGGGTGTATTAATGACTGGAACGGACAAATTCAATGGCACAACTTAATTAATATCCTTTGCTAATCCTGCTGCAAATCCTTTTGATTAGCAAACGGAATCGGATATAATTAAGTTGAATTCTTAATCCTTAGTTGAAAGAATTCCTAATTTCCCAAGTGCAATTGTTATTGCCATTGTGGGAGTTCTGTTTCTTTCTCTCTCTCTCACACACACTCCCGCGTCCACCCACCAAACCCCCACTGGCTCTTCTACTTGTTCTTCTTCCTCTTCCTCTGCTTCTTCCTTGTTGTTGCAATGATCATTATGCAATGCATTCTCTGTTGTTGTTGTTGGTGTTGTTGATGTAAGTAATGATTATGACAATTAATGCAGTTCATCTTCAGTTCTTCTTTCTCTTGTAGTGCAGTTCTGTGTTTGTGTCCTTTTCCTTCTTCACATCATTTGCTTGTGTAATTTTTACTTTCGCAAGTTGTTGTTGATGATGTTCTGACACTCTAACCCAACTGCTCCTCCTCTTCTTCTTTTTGGTTTTTTTTATCTTTTTTGTTGTTGTTGTAATTTTTCTCAGTGAAGTTGTTCTTCTCTTGTGCTGTTCTAGCTTTCCTTCTCTTCTTCTTCTAGGTCTACTGTTGTATTATTTGTTTCTTCACTCCGTGTGCTCCTTGTTTTTGTCTTCCCTGTTTTTTGTGGGCAGGCTCTGTATGTTTCAGTGTTTTGTTGGGGATCTGTTGGAAATGCTGCGTGTCGCGGAGTGATCTGGAGTTTTGTAGTACATTGTATTTTTACCAACGTTTTGTTTTGGGTTTGTGGAGCTTGTGACTCCTCCTCCTCCTCGTTGTTGTTTGTTTTTGTTGTTTTCTTCTCTGTGATCAGTACGAGGTTTGTGACAGTAGCTAGGTGCTTCCTGTGTTTTTCGAGGCTCTTCATCGTAAGCAGAGTGTCTGCAATCGAGCGGAGGATGCATCCTTTTGTATTGAGACGTGAGACGCGATATTCTTATGAGACTGGGGGCTGCTTGAGCAAGCAGCTTTTGAGTTTATCATGTGTAGGATGATGTCGATGCTGCTGCTGCTGCAGATGCTTGGAAGCATGAGCTCGTGATCGATGGATCGATCACGGGACTGTATTCCAAATGCGGCTGGAGGAGGAAGGGCAGCAGGTCCGGCGGTACCTTCATATACCGCGGCGGCACTTGCAGCAGCAGAATCATAAGACGAGCAAGCACGCTGCAGTGGAAGTAGTAGCAATAAGAGGCCATCGCGGGGTGAAGCAGGTTTTGGGATCTTTTTCTGCATGAGAGGCGCTCTCGACAATGTTGAAGGCTCACCTTGTCTTCTTAGTTTGTGTTGCAGGAGGTTTTAGGCTGGTTATGTCTAGTGTTGCTGGTGGTGCGCACTCCGCTTCCGCTTTCAATCAGCTGGTCTCATCTAGCGTTGGCCGCCGCGTGCTACTACAGTTAGTCCAGGATCGAGCAGAAGCTGCTACGAGTTTCGACAGCTCCAACGGCCGCCAGCAGACCCTGTATGCGTCGACGACGGCTAGCTCGCTCGACGTTCTTGCAGCAGCAACAGCAGCTCCCACTAGTACCTCACCAGCAGGTGTGAGCACCACGGCGTCGCACATAAACCCAAGTGTGCTAGTGGTAGTGGTGATCCTCAGTGTGGTGTTCATCCTATCAGGGTTTCTTCATTTTCTTGCCCGCTGTCTGGGGAGAAGTAGTAGGAGGGGCCGCGCGGGTGGTATATCCTCGGCAGCTAGTCAAGCTGGAAGAAGCCATGAGCTTCTGGCTGCACAATACTATGATCAGAGCGCCGCTGCAATAAGTGCTCTCCACGGCCAATTGCAGCATCTCTTCCATCTCCACGATGCAGGCGTGGAGCAGGCTTTCATCGACACTCTTCCTGTGTTTTGTTACGGTTCCATTCGTGGCTTGAAAGATAGCGCAGATTGCGCTGTTTGCTTGAACGAATTCGGTGAAGAAGATCGTCTCAGGTTGCTTCCTAAATGTAAACATGCATTTCATTTAGAATGCATAGATACTTGGCTTCTTTCGAACTCCACTTGCCCTCTTTGTCGCCGCAGCCTGTTGCCTGATCCGATAGTAGGATCTGCGGCAGCGGAGATCGCGGATCACGCCGGGACCTCAAGCAACAGTACACTGGTTGGAGCGTCGGTTGCTGTAGCAGATCATCAGCTGCAAGCGGGTAGTTTGCGAGCACCAAGCTTCCGGTCAGCTGCAGCAGGATCAAGTTTGCGTCGTGGTGGATCCAATCTATGCGAATCCAGCTTCAGAATTCGTGAAGCTGCGGCAGCTGAAGAAGATCAATGCGAGATTCAAGTGGAGGAGGAGCCCGAGTCAATCGGTACGCCAAGTCCCCTAGTTCCGACGGTCAGAGTCACTGATTCCAATGGCATGTGCAAGATTCTAACAGTCGAGCTCGGGAAGGTGAAGATGATGCAGTATTCTTCGCAAAAAAATAAAATGAAGATTCATGCCGGCTCAGCAGGCGGAAGAAGATCAAGGCCAGCAGCTGAATCTTCGAAAAGAACGAGTACAGCTTCGTCATCAACTGCTGCTGCTGCACGAAGGATTTGCAGGGGTGCTGCAGGAAGATCATACTCCATGGGTAGCTATGAATATGTAGTGGATCCTTCCAATCTGGAGCTCATGATCGCGCCTACTCCTTTTCCTGGTCGACCTCAAAACTGGGCTCCTTCCAGACCCACTCACAGAAGTGCGCTATCTGACAGCATTCCCGAGCTTGCAAGCGCTGGCGGCACACCAGCTGCAGCAGCAAAGGATGATCTGTTTTGGGCTTCGCGAGGTCTGTACAACACGCCGCGTACGTTGTCTAGAGTCCGCGAGCTTCTGAGCCCCAGTCCTGGAAGCGCCATCAGCGCCTTCTCTCCCGTGGCATTTCTCGACTCCGCCGGCAGCAGCTCCTCGCCGTCAGCTGCCGCTCCTGGTCATGTCTTCCGCGATCATCATCACCGTCAGTGGACTAACTGCATCAACAACAACATGGAATCTAAGATCGAAGCCGCCGACCTCGAAGGAGACGAAGAAGAAGAAGAAGTTCACTCCGACTACTTGGAAGCTCCTTCTGGCCGAAGCATGTACTTCGAATCAGCTCCAGGTTCTGGGCGAAGCACTGCATACTTCGAAGCTGCAGGTTCTGGGCGAAGCATCTACTTCGAGACTCCTTCAGGAAGCTTTTACTTTGAAGCTGACGATGAAGCCCGCTCTGGCTACTGGTCGGAGTCCCAGCAAAATCGAGAACTAGAAGAATCTCAGTCTGCAGCAGTTACTTCCGATTCTCAACCTCAAACTCCAGGACAATCCTTCCGAGCTCGCTTCCAAGCAGCAGTGCGAGCTAAACTTCTACGCACAGATCAATCCAGCACAAATGGTGCAGCAATTCCACGGGAAAAGCTACTAGCAGCTACAGCAGATGAAGAAGCTATTCTGCATACTAACAACGACTCGCTTGCTAGAAGATCCTCATCTCTGAGCCGGCTACCAGATCAGGCAGCAAAGACCAGCAGTACTGTCATGAGCAGCTTGTTCAGAAGATCACTTTCAGAGACTTCAGGCTTAAATGTCTCTGATGACCAGCAGCATCTGCAAGTGTGGGATGTGCCCTCTTCTACTAGAACAACAGCAGCAGCAGCAGCAGCAGCAACAACAACAACAACAGCTTCTCGTGAGAGCTGGAAGCTCAACATGAGCAGCTCAAGCAGCTGTACTGATCAATCCATCATGGCTGCTGCAGCAGGAGCTGGAGGTGGCTCCAAGAGCAAAAGGTACACACTAAATTGGTTTGTGGGGCGTGACAGGAGAGTAGTGTATTCAGCTGCAACTCCACCGCTGCCGCCACCACCACCACCACTTCCACTAGTACTCCAGGATGCTGCTAGTTGCAAAGAAACTCCTGGAGCTCTGTGCTAAGTACACACAGACACACTTTTCAAGCTCCTGCAGGCTCTGTGGTATTCACACAGGAGTCTGCAGCTCCTCTGCAGCTGTGTGCTAATTACACACTTTCTTAAGCTGCAGCTGTGTGCTAATCGCATGCTTTCTTAAGCTGCAGCTGCATGCTAATTATTGCACACTTTCTTAAGCTGGAGCTGTGTGGTAATTACACATTCTCTTAAGCTGTAGCTCTGTGCTAATTACACACTCTGGTCTTAAGCTTCATGCTAAATACAAACAATCTTGCTATGGCACGTACCAGGAGCATCTGAGCTTTTTGTTCTCATTCAGTGTCCAACGATCTCCACAGCTTTGAGCAAGGGCAAAAGATTACATTCTTTTGGGTGTGAAATATTGACATTCTTTTGGGTCTGGAAGTAAAGTGTCAGTCAGATTTTCTTTTCTGTATATTTTATTGAATCCTTGTGTTTAGTGATCATCTTTTGTAATGATCTTGACAAAAAGGTTAATGTTTAGCTCTAGTTAGTTCTTCTCTTCAACTTTTTTATCTGAATTTTCGGTGTTTTATTTTGTTCTTTCCTGGGTTGAAAAAAACACAAGTGAATTTAATGTCTCGGTCATGAGGATTCAAATGAGCTCCCGAGGAGGTTTTTATGATGCTCATGAGTAGAGTTTCTTTTTTCAATTTTGTGATCTTGAAATTTTGGCTGCAAAATTAGTTGTATTTACATTAGGGGAAAAGTTCCAAAGCTTTCCCATTTTTTTAACTTCTCTTTTAATTTATTTTGTTTGTTATTTTTATTATCTCCTTAGTCTCATGGCAGATTGTACTCACTGCTTTTGATGATAAAGGTGAGGGTCGACATTTTGAGAAATGAGCTGAACTCCTGAAGGTTGTAACCTTGTAACTGCAACTCATCATGGGGTCAATCTCGTTCAGAGTTTTGTCAAGATTTCTCTGCATATCATAGATATGTTCCATCTCTGAGCCCTTTGGGTCTCTTTATCTTCTTTCCAGTTTCACTGTTGCATAACAATTCTGGACTACCAGATGCTCATATGTCAATGCTCCTGCTATGAAATCTCTCCTTTAGTTGGTATGAATTTTCCCTCTTGTATCATGCACTACTAGAGCAATCCTCAACACTATCAATATTAACATAGTCAAAGATAAAAACATACACACAAATAACTTTGGTGTCAAATAAGGGCTCTTGTTTCACATAGGTATGTGTTTTGAAATCTCATAACATCAAAGATGAAACACACTCCTTTAGTACAAACCCAGCCCCCCAAAAAAGACAAAACAATTGAAACCCCTGTTCAGACTCAACTGGATTCCACCAAAAATAACTATAGAATTTGGCAAACTCCCAGAAGCTTATGTGATCATGTTTAGACACAGTTCCATTTCATTTGTAGAATTTGATATGGTTGTCCAGATGTTCCTTGACAATAAAATATGATAAACATAGAAGACTTACTGATCATACTAACTTTTATGATCTTTGGGCAAAATTGGATTGTTGAAAAAATGGACGTCTTACATCAAAGGATTGAAGCTTGAGTTCTACTTAAGTATGAGATGGGGAAAACAGGGTATTGCACAAGAACCTAAAGACAATAGGCTGAAACCAACCAAAGCAATGGATGGCCAACAAAGGACCCACAGCTTGTTAGGTCTTGTTGTAGATGGGTACAGTGGGATCTAAATTGATTGAGTTTAATGCTGCTCAGATGGGTTGTATTCCTTACTACTTTGTAGGTATGTACTATGTACCCAATCTCAAGTATGCTGTTTTTGTTGGGTTAAGTCAAGAACTCAGTCAAGAACTCTTGATTGAGTTTTGTTTGGGTTGCAACTTACAACTATGCAGCTCTGCCAATGATAATTTGAGAACTCTTGACCCTAGTTTTTATTGGGGGTGCAACTGTGGTTCCAGCAAACCAAGTGAAATCTGTTGATCAAGTTTTAGGCATGGAACTTGATAGAGTTCTCTGCATGCATGCTCATCATGAACCACCACCACCATTGCCCCTTTTGCCCAGATTCCTGGGCCAACTATTTTGTTGTGGATCTCCATCAGCAACACACTATAATTTGATGAGAGGTGTAAAGTTGATACAGTGTCTGTGCATGCATGCTCATAATGATTGACCACTGTAATCCATTGTGCTACCTATTTCCCTGGATTTGCAACCGGGGGGTTGGGTGTTGCATTCTCCAATTCGCAATGCACTGTAATTCCAGGCAAGGTGTAAAGTCGAAAAGCGGTACCATTTCAGCCAGAGTTAAAGCCCTTTCACCTCAGCCATTCTTTCAACCAGTTTTTTTTTTTTTTTTTTTAAATTTAAATCCCAGGGCCGCTGCTAAAATATGTTACCATGTAATCTCATTTTAAAACTTAGAATCACAGAATTGAATGCTATTTGAGAATGTCATTGTCACTCAAGAAAGCTTCCACCTTCTCCACTAAGCTTCTTAGGGTCAACCTCTCTTTGAAATGCATGTGATTAGCACATAGAACAATTGTGAGGTCTAGCAAATAGTCTACCAAGTTCCTCATGATGTGGCTGAACCTATCCCCAGTGGCAACTACGTCAGATAATGCGCATTGGTCAGACCTGACTCATGGTCTTTTTCCAATGGCTATTGCCTGATAGATCAGCCCCTGCAAACTTCCAACTTGGCCCACATCTGGACATCTTCTCTGTCAGAATCTGGACATTAATAAAGGAAATTAATAGTTGGAATAAATGAAGGGGTTGGGGAGAGGGGCACTATTGGTTTTTGTTGTTTGTCTCATCTGAACTATCTGTCTGTCCCTTGGGTGGGCATTTTTCCCAATTATTTTGGAGCAGATACTAGATGGTAATGTGACCCACACAGTAGTCCAATAAGTCTTGTGCATGTTTCTTTCACAATCACAAGAAGCATATGGTCTTCTGAAGCTGAAATACATTATCCGCTTGAAAAGAATAATATGATCTTCTGAAGCTGAAATTTCGCTTTAGCATGTTAAAGTTATCCTTAAAATAACCTTGCCTCTGGACCCTTATTTCACCCAGAAACCCATTTTTAACCCTAAATGTTGGTCATCTATAAAGTGAGAGAATTTAATTAAACCTGGGTTTCAAATGCTGAAGTTGTGCATTTATTGCACACGATTCAAAAAAATTGTTGAATAGTAATTGCAGTAGTGACACCAATAGTGAAAGCAAACTTAAAACTTAAGATGAAACTCATTTTACCACCAACATTGGGGGACAAAAAGAATTTAGGCCTTGTTCAATGTCAATGTAGGGTAGACAGGCCAGTGACTGAACACATAGCGTTTCAGTCACCTCTGTCTCACTCAATCTGCCTCCTTTCCAGTTGTGGTCTGAAGATAAAATGTAGCCCACTAGAAAGTGCACTCATGGTCATGTAAATCCTTCAAAACTGATAAAAATGAGGAAGATACACTCCTTCAAAGTTTTGAGGGGTAAAAGTTGATTTTAAAATATGAATCGTACACATGGCAGCCCATCATACGCTTAGTCATGTAAAATCAAAGAGACATCTTCCCACTAATGAACACTATCTACTCCCACATCAAACTGGATGAAGATTGGGATGAAACATTTTGATAAAATAACCATTCACTTTTGATCATAGGGTTCAATTTGCACCCGAATTAGGGCTTCTAGATCAACAATAATGTTGTAATGTCTCATTCACCAAATCTGTCGCCCCTCTTACAAATACTTGTGGGCACGGATTCTTTGTCGCTCTCACCAAGTTCCACACCTCTTAATCAGGTTGGGAGCTTTGCTTCCATGTTCATCTAGGCTTATGTTTTCTCTCCTCTTCATATGAAGTTTGGAAACCTTCATAGAACTTCATGTTTCTCTCTTGTTGCACTCAGTGATTGACAGGGGCCTCTATCATCTTTTTAAGCTCGTGTGTTCCTCTCTCTCAACAATCTCTAGACCTTGATGCTCTCTTACTTATTTCTTTATCCTTTCTCTGAATTCACGTTCAAACCTTTTTCAACTTTCTTCTCTTTCTAAACTATGTTGTCCTTCTCTCTTTCTAAGTGCTTTCATAACTACTAGTGATGGTGATCAGCACCCTTTCTTTCATCTTCCTCAACTCTCTCCTCTATGAACTCTATTGCTCCTCTCTGAGCTCTAAGCATTCTTGCAATTGCTAGCGATGGCAAACGACACCCCCTCTCTCTCAACTCAACCTAAGCTCTAAGCTCTATTGCTACTAGCGATGGTAGTTGATGCTTCCTCTCTCCTCTCTCCTCTCTCAACTTTTTTTTACCACTTTTGTTGTTGGCAATGGTGATCAACACCCTTTCTCCTCTCTTTGGGCTCTAAATTTTGTTATTGCTAGTCTCCCATGCTCGCACGCTTCCTTCTCCTCTCTCAACTCTTTGTAAGGTTTAAACTTTGTAGTTATTCTCTCTTCATTTGTTGTTACTACTCCATTGATCCCAACTCGATCCAACTTGACTCTATAGTTGTTTTCTTCATTTGCTACTACTCCTCCCTTGACTTAGCTCAACCCAAGTTTTTTCAACTTTCTTTTGACCTTGATTTGTCATGGCAATCCCTATTGGTATTTTCCCCATCGTTAATTGTTATTGATGGTTCTCTATCCAAGTTCAATGCATCTCAAAGCAACTACTAATCCTCTTTTTTGTCGCCTCTCTCTCAATTGAACCCTTTTTCTCAGCTATTGCTCAAACACTCTAAACTTTTTTCTCATCTATTATTCAATTGCTACATTTCTTTAAACTACTACCTTTATCTTAGCAACTACTACTTTTCTTTGAGTTGATACTACCTTTTTCTCAACTTTTTCTCACCAACTCCTACCTTTCTCTCAACTTCTACTACCTTTTTCTCACCAACCCTTACCTTTCTCTCAACTATTGCTACCTTTCTTTAAACAACTACTACCTTTTTCTCAACTAATGATACCTTTTTTTCAACTAATATACAATTATTATCTTTCTATTGCTACTACTACTTCTCTTTCAGACTTCTTATCTACTTCATAATTCTTTTTTTGAGGTTGTTCTATGTGTTGGTCTTGAGTTAACCAATTATTTTTCTATTTTTCAATCATTGGAAGGTAGCAACCTTGTTATTTAACACCCTCATGACTACTATTTAGCCCATGCCTGCAACTTTGCTTATTGTTAAATTCATATTGTGTAGCCTAGATTCACCCTCATGTACTTTCGCAAATCTACTTAGAGACCTACTTGAAAATCATGGTGAAAACGGTCACCCATTTCAACAACAACTAGAGTCCAAGTTGAAGTGAACTGTGTTCTAACACGCTTTTCACCAATTTTTCAAACTATTCATTTTACTATAAAACCCAATTTTGTTATTTGTTTAGCTTGCATGTTTTCATTTTTCTTTCTTTTACATCTTCTGATTTCCTCTGCCATTTCCATCAAGTTTTTCTCCTTAGGATGTCTAAGTATTCAAAATTAGTCACAACATGTGATTGAGAATAATCAATTAATGGCTCCTTCCCCTTGGTGCATCTTGTAAGTAAATGAAACAATGACAATAAGTTATGCACCCTCATGGATTCCTAAGTCACGTTTGGAAGCAATTGAGTTTCCTACAACAACTCTTGAATATCTTCAAAATTGCCCTCATTTAAGCTTACAACATCAATCTCTATCACTGTAAGGCTCTGGGGCATATTTACATATTAACATTGGTCATTTTTTGGCTTGTAAATAGGTAGATCTTTAAATGTTGGATATTGATATGTTTTAGTTGTATGGAGAAGTTCTAAAGCAACATATTCCTCTCCCCATTGAAGATTATTCTCAACTTCCTCCTCTACTATGTAATATTTCTCACTCCCTACATTGTTCAAGTTTATTACAGTATAAACCTCCAATGGTTTAATCTTATCATCCATTGCCTTTGGGTTCAAAGGTCATATCCCTAAAATTTTAAACCCAAACCTTTATTTTTTTTGTGAACGATTGTTCTAAGGGTAATCCACCCATCTAGCTAAAGTGATCTTGTCTAATTCCATGTGATTTCTTTTACACATAATTGCATCGCTAACTTTTCTAAATACAATTTTAAAAGGTTTAAAACAACACACATCTAATAATTGCAATGCATATGATGTGTGTGATGGCAATGTGATCATGTCTAACCCCAAAAAAAATACATTTTCTATTGCTTCTAGGGTAACATGATTATTATGTCCATCTAAAATTAACAAGTGTGGGTTGCTGAAGGACACTCCAACTAGAATTGACTTGTTTAAAAAAAACAAAAACTCTTTAAATAGAAAAGTAATCATCCATGTTCTTTTCTGTATTGCCATACAAATACTTGGTTTGCAAAGTTTTATGTAGTCATCCCTTAATTTCTCACCTCTAAAAATGTAGAATCTACGTAGAACACCTTCAATAGCATTGATTTCATTGTTTACAATTAACCATTCCCAAAACTTTGGGATGGTGTTGTAAATTGCATTAGATGTTTTCCTAGCCAAAACTCTTCCTCCAGACTATTTGCCAGCTTGAGTCCCTATTTCATCAAAGTTCCATATATAATCAAAATTGTAATTATGTTGGTTGTATAGTGATTATAAGTTAGTGTACAAAAAGTTGTAGGAATTGGGTGTCATCCCTTATGTTATGTAGACTTCCAAGCCTTATGTATGTTGTATGTTAACTTTAAGATGTCTACACTTAAACCAAAACCACCAACTATCGCCTAATGTTCCATCCTAGAACAATGTACATTGTAGCCCTTGTCTATGTTAGTTCTACAACCTTCATCTTTAGTTGTTTTAGGCTAATGGATAGTCCACACTCTTACATTGCTAATGTCCATGTAATCAGTATTACATCCTTTTCTTGTATAAGCACACCTCCTAACCCCATCTTTTTAGATTTAGTTTTTCCATTCAAGTGGTCAAAAAAAGAGTTCATTGGGATGTTCCATGACCTACTGGACCTCCTTAAAGAATGTGTCCCTCTCTCAACAATAGCCATGGTTGCTTCTAATGTTTCATTTGTCCACATGCCTCTTCTAATTATTGAAGGCAATCAATTAGTTGTGGTGCTGATCTTCTTTTTTGTGGGTCAAGAGTAGGGGGAAGATTCTTGTTGTTTGACGCAAGGTCTGCTACTTGTAAATCTAGCATGTTGATCCATCTCCTATGAAAGACTATGCAATTCATGATTGTTTTTCTTTTCCTAGTCCTAGCCTCCAGCAACTTGGTGGTGTGCGTTTTGGCCCCACCAAAGGTATGCCTTTTTCTTGCTTGTAAACAACCCATGAATCCAAAAAGTGTAATAAATTTGAAATTTTTGCTATAACATGTTTATGGATTGCTATAGTAAAATATAATAACTTATAAAATTTTGCAAAATTATCCCATTCTAAATCAACATCTTCTATTGTTGTGCATGTAATGGGGAAAAATCTATAGGACTAATTGATACGACTTAGCTAATCCCTAGCTTTCTTGAAGCTCCTTGATGCATCATTTTAAACTATGGATTTTTGGATCCAATAGTAATCCAAATAGTTTTGGAACCTCTGATTGTATATCTGGTCTACAGTTTCAACTTGTACATTTGATGTCGATCCTTCTTTTACATGTTCTACTTTCACCTTTTGCAAATTTACTTTGAACCTAGTTTTTGTTCTTCTACATACTCTACTTTCTGTTTGAGATTTTTTTTCTACAAATAAATTATCAAACTTGGATTATCATTCTTTACATGTTTTACTATCACTAGCATATCAAAAAAAATAGCACTACAACATTAAGCCTAGAAATTATAAGCAAAGTTGGAACTATTTTTCTAACTTAGCTTGTAGAGAGGACATATTTGGAGCTCAAATCAAAAGTAGAGAATGATCATGTAAACCTTGTTTAAGTTTAAGCTTTGATTTGTTCCTAATATTTTTGGAGGGAATGAAAAGTTTTTATGCATAGTAAGAATCTTTGTAGACTTTCCTTTGGGGATTAATAAATGTGCTACCAAAATAAGATGTCCTTTGTTAATCCTTGTGCATTGTATCCTTATTAGGGTTTAAGGTTGATTAATGAGTAATTTCATGCCTTTTAATGGGAGCCTAAGCCCCATAACCAAAAAAACTCTTTTTTTTACTTGCCTTTTGTTTATCTTGGTTTTCTATTAAACCCACCTTAAAAGGTTCGTTGCCATCATATTTGTTTTCAAGTATGTGCACTACAATGTGATGGTCTTTTCCCATAATCAAGCATGACTACATATCCAATGTGTTGATCCTCTCCCATAACTAAACATGACTACATTTAAGATTGTGCCTTTTTTTAATTATTGTTTTTTTCCATGCCCATAATCACACACAAAAATAAAAATCACTTGGATTATATTAAAAAACCAAACACATTTTTTCAAGACCAAGCATTCGATCATAGGGTTTCATTTAAATGCTTGCACAAAGGATTGTGACCATTCAACGGCATTGGTATGCACACAAAAGGTGTTTAGTCATTGGGTGATGTGTGGGGGGGAGGCATGTTTACCATATTTGTTGAGTGATAGGTTTTGATCTCACCTTAAAACTCACCTCCCTTTACAAGAAATTTACAACTTTTAACACTATATCCCCTTCTTTTGCAGATATTTTTTTATGCATCTATCAACTTGCAACATTAATATAGATTTCAGCATTAAAAGATGGGAAATTGGCACCAATTACATTTGGTGTGGCTCTTGTTAATGTGAATGCATCTAATTATAAATCTTTAATGCATTTACCTAACAATATTTTTAATATATTATGAAAACATGTGAAATAATTTGGATTGGATTTAATAATTATAAAATAATTAAAAACAATCATAAAACATTATAACCAAATTTATTATTATTTTCTTTTAAACTTGAAATATTTTTTAAATGATATGATCATGTACATTAATTATCCACACCTTTACATAATAGTATAATATGTCATGTCCAAAAAAATGAACATTTTTCACCATTGTAAAAATCATGGATTTCTTATCCATGACCTTTTGTAACCAATCACCATTCATAAAATCATTTTGTCAAACATTGTTAATATTTTTGAATAGTCAAATAGTAATCACCCAAGGTGTAAGGAGTTGCTTCCTATTATCCTATTTACACCCAATTATAAAATGAAAATTATAAATATTTAAAGTTTTTAAATCAACAATTTTCGTCTCAAATAAAAGGTAGTTTTAAAAAGTCATATTGTTAATCACCATATGTTGGTACATCATTATGATACAAGGTCATAATTTGACAATTATTGTAGACCATGGAAACAATAGTATTTTTGCATCCAATATGAATGTACATTGTAATGTAGGTTACATATCAAATGAGGTGAAATAATCATCAAATTTCTTGTTAAACATAATATCCAAAAATTAGAATGTTAATGAACCACATGTTATAACAAATCACATGTCAAAATAACAAACATGATGTCAAATGTAAACATAAATTGCACTATGTATTTGAAATTGCACTATGCAAAAAAATTCAAAAAACCTCAAAATTGAAAAACAAAAACTTCTTGAAAGTTGAGTTCTTCTTCCTATATGATTACATTTGCTTATCTTGTTGTTGTATAATGCTTGTCAAGTTGCTCAAGACACAGAAATCAAGAACATTTTTTTCAAAGCTTTGTTGTGTGCACATCTTATCTTTGTCAATTAGCCCATGGTGTGTATTTCTAGTTTGGTGGAATGGGATTCTTAAAGTTTGTATAGAATCTTAGTTATGGAGGTATGATTCACCATTATGAGACCTTGCCCCTTGAAAGATTTGGTTGATTCCTACCTTAAAAAAATTCTAGATGACATTTAAAATCAAGTCATCTATGAACTTCAAGTTTAAGCATTTTTTTTGGAAAGGGTTGGCCAACCTTGTAAAACTTGTAGTTTTTCCTTTAACAGACAAAGCAAAATCTACTAGATAGGTAGATCTAGTCATCCTCCACAAGCCCCCAAATTTAGACCATTTGTTGAAATGGACACGATGTTGATGTATTACTTCTTAACCATGATGTAGCCTTTCATGGATCTTTCTTGTAAGTTCAAATGTCATTTCTAGCCTTGCCAAAGAGAGACCCAAAGAAATAGATGTAATTTGAAATTCCATGATGTGTGGGTTGTGAAAATGCCTTAACCTAATGTTGGATTTGATGCTTCTAGAAATCTTTTGGTATGATAGTGCAAAATGTGCGACAAGATAGAGCACAAGGGGAAAAAATTGGTCTCAATTAAGTGGGATTCATTTCATATACATATATTCTAAGAAAAAAATAGTGAACAATGCATCAAGTTATGGATCTTAAAGGTATTCATGTAATAAATGAAATAACCTATGTTTCAATTAATCATTTTTTAAAATTTTGAAACATGTTTAAGTGGGAATGAATGAGACATTTGAAGAAAGGTGATTCAATTTGGGTGGAAGCATGTTAAAAATATGTTTAAAAATTAGTTATATGAAATAAAAAGAAAACTTTGTGAAATGTAGATTAAAAAGCAGGTAACTCTTTGTGATATTAACCTTTTGAGGGTGTAAATACGCTCAAAGAACTAAAAGCCATCTCAAATAGTGGTGAAAACTTTTTCTTTTTAAGAAATTCAAAATATGTTTTAATTTTTCAAATTCCAAAAGTCCTTTACCACACGTAAATGAGGTATAATGTACATGACATATAAAAGGAAGTTATAGCTTATGATACAAAAAATTAAAAATTAAAATACTTAGCATATTTTGGTATGATTCAAAATTATGATAATTTTTCAAACGAAACCTAAAATTTGACAAATTTTGTACATTTTGAAATTTTAATATTTATTCAACAATGACTAACACAAAAAGGAGATATTTGGGCACCTCTAAGTATTTTTAATAATAAGTTTCAAAATATTTCATTCAAAAATTCCTTCGTATTAAAAAGGAAAGGGATTAAGGAAAGACTCACAATCCTTTTATAAAGTAATTAATTTTTTTATAAAATAATCCCATTGGCTCCTTTGAGTGTATTTGCACCCTTGAGTTACATGAATGAATCAAATGTCACATGAAAATTTCTTTAGAAATTAAATAAGTTGTAACAACTTTTTTTTAATATATTTTCTAAAAACTATCATGTACATTTCACAATTGCACAATGTAACCCTTTCCACATTTGCTAGAAACATTCAATGAAATCCAAACATTTGATGCATTTAATCACTGTTTAAGCATGTTTTCCACATTACAAACACAAATTTTCATTTTTCATAGATATGGAAAAGTAAATTCTAAGCATTTTAAACTTGCCATATGGAAAAATATGTTTTGAAAGGCTTCACATTATCATAATCCAAAAATTCAAGTTTCAAAAAATATGTATCAAGGTGCATGATACCTCAAATATTAATAACACATGATTTGAAGTGTTTGATTTGGAAAATGTACCATATCAATTAAACTTTAAACAAATAAATAATGAGAATTGTAAAATACATTAGGAATGACCATATACGGTTTATTTGATAAGGTTTATACATCCTTATTATTATGGCATTGGAAAAAAAACCTAGAAAAAAATGAAAAATCCATTTTTACTTGGCATGAAAAAAGATTGTGATTTGTCTATATATTTTATCATGTTTTCAACCATTTGCATGTTTTCATGTTATTCAACAAAAGTCAATGATTAATTATGAAGATTTCAAATCCTTGTTTGAACTTTTGAAATTTACAAGAAAACCTATAGAACATTAAAGTGATATAACAATGTGAAAGATTGTTAAACATGTCCACAAGCCATGTTTGTGTCATTGGCATGTGATCTTAGGTTACTAGCTTAAATAACCAAAAATGAATTTTGATATCTTCAATTTGTTCCAAAAGACATACATCCATATTTTACTTTTCGTTAAATGTGTTTTTAAAAGGATTCAACATTCACGATTTAACAAGGGTAATCATGAATGCAATTTTCAATTCTAGGGTTTGAAAGAAGTAAAGTGCTTAATAGGTTGTTATGCATTGGAATAGAAGGTGTGAATAATTGTTTGGGGTCATTGTCATGGAGTTATAATTCAAATTCAAAACTTGCACAACCCTTTCTTGACCATGATCAATTATATGATTGCACATGACAAACATTGTAATCCAAATTATTTCTAGTTTGCCTATTGTGGCACATCAAGAGGACTTCTTTTAATCTTTTTCTCTTTTTTTCTTTAAGTTTTGAAAACGTCACTTAAAATTTGATAAAATTACTCAAATCATGAAAAAAATGCAACAAATAATATCAAAACCAAATGGATCAATATGTTTCATCCAATGAAGCATGTACAAGTTTGAATAATATCACCCCAATAACACCCTTGTGATGAAAATGACAATTGATTTATCAGTCGTGGCCTAAGCAACAACTAACTTTGGATCAACTTTTTGGTGTCCAAGTATGTTTTGATTGACCTAATGTCTATGCCCAGTGAGGGCATAGTAAAGTATGCACAAAAAAAATTAACTATCCAAAATTGAGTTTAAAACTAGGATAATTTCCTAATAAACACAAAAAAATTAATTCAAAACATGTTTAAATTTCATTGTGAAATCATTGTGCACTTCCTTGGGTTCATGGTAAGTTATATACAAAATTTGGGGAACCTTAATACAATAAAAGTAGGTAACAAATACATTTGAAATTGATTGGTCAATATAATGTTTAAGCCTACTTTTCATTAGAAAATGAAATAGATATGCACCACATTAGGATATAAAGATCATTGTGTATTCAAATATGTCATAAAAAAAATTGTGTTTTCTCTTTGTTAAAACATACTTGACAAATACTTAAAACAAAACTTGCATTGCAAAAAATGGTTCACATCTACTTGCATTTGGAAAAAACCTATTGAAAACCTATTGAATTAAATCAAAATGTAAATTTTGAATATTAATGCACATTAGTGATTTTTTTTAATCATTAAATCAAAAACATAATTTTATGATGGGATATGTTATTATTTTAAGTATATTTTCAACTATTAATTTGGGGGTTACCAAGGTAGTCCAATTGGATATTCTATTTTTCCCACACCCTATGTTAAGTCAACTACACTCCCTTTTCAAATTAGCGCAATTGCATGGTGTTTTTGTGTGTGATTTCATTCACTACTACAAACTATGGGTGTAGTTCATTAGTCCCTATACTAAACCAATGAATTCATTACATCCCCACAAGGTCCTATTCACTAAGGCTAGTGAATTCACTCAAAATCTAGTGAAATCACTTGGTGTACAAGGACCCAATTTGTTGTAGTAATTGTGATAGTTTGAATTTGTAAGAGATATCTATTTCACATGTATTGAAACCACACATTTGAATTCAAAAGAAATGGTTCAAAACATTTCAATGAACTTATGAATTGTGTTCACGATATCATTCAATGACATGGATCACAAACTTGAACATTTAGGTCAATGACTATTTAACTTTTGAATTCAATGGGTTGTTGTTATTTGATTTGGCAATCATTTCCCCTCTTGCAAATGGATGCATGAACTTGAAATGGTTTATCCCAATTATGTACAAGTTGTTCGGCCTTAATTGTGAACCATCCTTTTAGTTTCACCTTAATGTGATTTGAAGTTACTTGTTGTGTATCAAAATAGTGTAGCCCCATTGAATTGTGGATCCCACCTGTTTTGGACCCCACAACCTTATATATGCAATGGTTTTTTTTTTTTTGACAATGAAAAAAAAATCCAAGCTTGTGATGGATGAACTTCATTATTATAACCCTTTCATGTTTTTGTGATGGTTATTGACCACATCTTAAATTGTTGTGTGTGAAATGTCAAAGTACATCAAAGTTGTGGAAATTATAATTGTACATTTCTTATATTAGCTGAGGATGAATGGCATTTTAATGCACTCAACTTTATGAAAGTAATCTAATTGATTGGTTGAAAATACATTTCAATATTTTCTGTTCTTAAAAAAATTCCTTATAACCAATCCAAAGAGTGAAAGGTTGTTCATATGTATTATGCATTGATAGCTAACCATCAATCTAAAATACCAATGCATTCTGCTTATGTTACTTTGAATTTTGGTATGTAATAGACCATGAACTTCTCTTGGTTTATTGCCATTAACTACATTTTTTGTTATTTTTTCTAATGTGATTTGTTGTGCCTTTCTTTTAATGTTGCTTGGTTGTTGGCTTATTATTTAGGTTTGGCTCCCCATTGCCCATGTGTTAGAGTTGTGTGTGATGCATTAGAAAACTCATTTTTACATTGTAAAGCTTAGAATTTAGTGATGTTTATTGCTTTTTTTTTTCTCATGGTAGAGTTGTTGGATACTTGAGTGTTTGGGGATGATGGATCTTCATGCTTTTATGATAGTTTGAGTATTTTAATATTTCAGTTTCCATGATCATAGTGATTTTGCCTTGTCAAACTAGCTTGATTGATTTTACAATTAGGAATAAGTGTTTCAACCTTCACATCCTTGCAACAAGGCTTGTGGGTCTTATTAACCAAGTTGTCTTTCATACTAAGGTTGCTTATCTTTATAGGTCCACCATTTCTTACATTGGTAAAAACGTTGTTGTTATACCTTTTCCATTAGGGTTTGATTCATTCACATTATTTAGTTTTCATTCTTTGATATTAACAAACACCTAAATTAGGCATATGAAAGACATGAAATACCCCTAACAAGCTTTGCATGTGTTTTTTCTTTGCCTTTTTTTTGCATTGCATAATTTTGATAAGTAGGTAAGTTTTTTTGGTTATATTGTCCCACATCAATTTTGAACCCATGAGCTCTCAAAATAAAATGAAAATATCTATAGTTAGCCTATTTTAGGGCATTGAGTAAAAGTAATGTTCTACTTTATTAATGTTATAATTATGTTGATGTCAATCAAGCCATGTAATGGAAGTACATAGCTTTATGTAAGGTGTCACACTAATGCCTAAACTAAACTCATTAAGGGGTATTTAATGTTTCATTAGGCAAACATTTGAGGACATTGATGTCACATCAATAAAAATAACTATCAATAATTGATTGGCATCCATGTATTTAAGAAAAATAACATCATTTCACTAATGGAAAGGTAACAAAAAAAACTATTATTCACCTCAATCTTTTTCACCTTTCTTGTAAGTAGTAGCCAATCTTTTGACAAGTTTGGATTGACTAACCATAACCTTGTTTTTGCCAATAAGGTCCACATGAATCAACCAAATGAACATGATGTAAAATAGGTATGACAAAAAAAAAAAAAAAAAAAAAGGTAAAATATTACAATTAAAGGAAAAAAAGGAAGG
>Ga0116231_10001409_pt1 | contig 48931 bp, 45 predicted proteins | sample S1TSphgellanicum_2_FD_89695 | JGI IMG/M metagenome (GOLD analysis project Ga0116231, IMG submission 89695) | Host-associated microbial communities from peat moss isolated from Minnesota, USA - S1T2_Fd - Sphagnum magellanicum MG | ecosystem: Host-associated > Plants > Peat moss > Unclassified...
CCGTGGCTTGTCCCAACACCAAAGGGATCCAGAATGAGTTCTAACCACTTTGTGTGGTTTCATGCAGGCCCGTGTGAGTGAGTAAGCTTGTCAATTCTTCCTAATCTTTCTCGGGACTTCTAGCACGCCCCTCTCACCCCCCTCTAGTGCTGGAAGTCGGGATCGTGCTCCAAGTTCCAACTCCTTCCGCATTGCCGCATACTTGGACCCTCAAGTGGGTCTACGAGGAACTTGGGAGCGCGACAATAAATATGTTTAACTCCAAAATGTCCAAGCTCCAAGTGTACCTTCTAAACAAGACTAGGTCGTTCATGTGGTGGAGGAACCACTCTGTCCCCTTGTGGTAAGCATCGGACAAGGTGATTATCCCTCCATGAGTAGCGTTTGGACCGTTGTTATATGCAATCCCAATGACTTAATGTAACTTAGAGAGGGTATTCCCCATGTTAAAAAAACCTCAGAACGTCCAAGTCCTCCCATATATCCACAATGGGATGCTCAACCAAATTACATTGTAGTAGTGCAAAATAATTAAATGCATAAGATACAAGTACTATAGGAATCTGGTCGAAGTTTTGCCTGGCTTTTGAGAAATCTTCAGAAGTAATGAAGGGTCACTGCGACATGGTATTCGCATTCTAATGTGTAATACCATGTCGGTGAATAACCTAGAATTCATACTCTTGAAGTATAAATGCCTAACAAACTAACTTACTAGTAAGCTTGTTGTTGGTCATTAACCACATGATAAGCTGGTGGTCGATATACAAAATGAACTTGGTGCCATAAAGATAGGGCTTAAAATGTATGATGACCCATACAACAATAAGACACTCCCCCTCGTATGAAGAGTAGTTGCTCTCAGCTTAGTTGCTACTTCAGGATGCATAGGCAATAACATATTCCTTGCTTTCCTCATTAAGTTGGCCAAGGATAGCACCAATACCAAGAGCATTCCCATCAATGTGTAGAATGAAAACCTTGCTGAAATCAAGTCTTCTCAAAATGGGGAATTCTAAAAGCTTTTCCTTAAATGTGTTGAAAGCTTCTTGAACCTTTTCATTCCATGTCCAAACAACATCCTTCTTTAACAATGCATAGAGAGGATGAACAATAATATTGAAGTCTTAGACATAAATCCTGTAATAATTACATAGTCCGATGAAGCTCCTCAAAGTGTGAACATCAATAGGATTGGGCATCTCCAAAATGGCTACTACTTTGGCCTAATGAGCCATAATACCATTTGGCAAAATTTTGTGTCTAAGGTAGATTACTAAAGTGATGGCAAATTCGCACTTTTTAGGATGGATCTTCATATTGACTTCGTGGAGCCTCTTGAATAACTCCTCAAGATGAACCAAGTGTTGTAAGAGTCCTTTGCTATGCACTAGGACATCATCTATGTAGCACTTTAGGAAATATGCCCTTTTGAGAACTTGGTCCATGACTTGCTGAAAGAAGACAGGTGCATTCTTCAATCCAAAAGGCATCACAAGCCATTCCCACAACTTATTGCTTCCATGGAATGTCGTTTTCTTGCGATCTTTCGCAATGAACACAATCTAGTTGAAGCCTTGCTTCATATCCATAATTGTGAAAATGTCTGAGTCTTCAATGCTATCAAATAATTCTTCAAGGATGGGCATGGGGTACCTATCCTGAGGTGTAACCAGGTTCAAAGGCCTATAATCCCCACACATTCTTTTCTCAATCCATAATTCAATTGAAGTGTTTTTTGCTGGCATTACTATAATGGCTGCAAAATTAGAATTAATGGCTAAATGAGACCAGCCTCATGGAGCTCTTTGCACCCTTCATCTACCAATTCCCACTCATGCTTGTTCAACTATGCCTCCTCCGATAGATGGGTGTCTCATCTGTAAGGTTTATAAGAACTCCATGGTCTTACACCTACTTAAATCTTTCATTGAAAATGCGAACACATTCTCATACTTGATTAGCAAGTCTATGACCGGTCTTTCTCTTTCTTAATGAGTTGGTTCCCCATAATGAAAGGGTAGTTGGAAACACAAGGAATGGAGTTGGAAAGTGTGTTTGAAGAACCTTGTGTATTGGGTTCTCCACTATCCAACTGCGCAGATTCATAAAAGGTTGTAATTGTTTCTCTAGAAGCTAATGTACTTCCAAGTGTATAAAAAACAACTTGAGTCAAATTACATGGTACCTCCTCCCCCCCAACAATAAAAGTGAAGTGTAGAATTTTGAAAATAGGCAAGTGTATTTGGTTGGGGTGCCATGTAGTCACATCGCCAAAACTGCAAGCTGATTGAATCAGTGTTAGTGTTGTGTACATTTGAAAGAATACGCAGGTTACCAAAAACCATGTAAGGGAGTTTAGGTCCATGCTTCTCCTCAATAGAGCATTACGATCTAATATAGTCACCTTGGTGTGACTAATAGTGCCAATTTGGAACCCCATAGTCCTTTCTCTTTCTTATGGGTTTGGTTCATCCCAAGTGGTTAATGCATAACGATACACCAGGCTTGGTTCATTTCCCTGAAAGGCGTGTGCTCCTGGGAAAGAGAGAAAGGTGGGCGAAACACCTCTTGGTTTTCCTATTATGTTTGCAAGAAACCAAGGAGGTTTTTCTTACCTTATAACTGGTTGGCAAGAGCTTTGATCATCTAATATGTGAAAAACCTGTAGGTTGGGGTCTCTGATGGTGTATCTCAGAGCTAATTGCAAAACTAAGAGTGGTGCAAGGTTGGTCCACCAATTGCGTAGTCAGTGTGCATAGGAATCGCATTGTGCCACATCGAGTAGGAGCAGCTCTCCAAGGTAATGTTCGACCAACGTGTAGTGCCTTAGACTTTCTCCTTCTAGTTAAGCTGAAAAGGGGTGTTTTCAATTACATAATCAAGTGTAGGAGAAATGGATTGAGCCCAGGTGATCAATCGTACCATGTCCATGAAGAAATTGAATTTTGTGTCACTCAAGGCTTCTCCAAATTCAACCGTTGAAAATCCTTGACACTCCTAACCTAAAATGATGAGTTCCACAAGGCCAAGTAATTCCATATGTTTCTTTTGAATTAGTTGTATGTCAAAGGGCAAGAAAGTGAAATGGCCTTCCATGCGGTGGTTATAAACTATTGTGGAAATCTGGCTATGAGTTCCATCATTCTCAGTACAGCCACTTCCCTTGCAATAGGATCAATGTCTACATAAAAATACCTCCGAACCACCATCCCTGATTATAGTAGGGCTTCAAGACCTATACCAATACCACCAAAGAGCTCTAGTAATGTAATCCCCTCCTTAGGCGATGTCCAGGTGATTAGTTGACAAAACACTAATTTAATCGGTTTACCATGGCTCTCCATGTTCTCAAAATTAGCCAGAGCTTTGACCAAGGGCTCGTAGGCAACTTTGAACCTATGTAAAACCTTTGATCCATGTTGAATGTCAGTAGGAACCACCTTCAAGCTTTTAGTAGCTTGGGCATAAACTGTTTCCTTTTTATCTCACTTTATCCAGTCATGGCTAATTTGTTAGATGTAGGAAATAGTGTGTGCTTCCTTGAACATACAATGGTGAGCCACAAGACTATGGTTCCCATGTAAATCAAGGGGTATGTATCCCAGGTGGTGGCCATTAGTTTTCCAATCCACTCAGTAGTACGCATGCTCGAACCATGTGTTAATTGTGAAACCTGGTGAAAACAAGGGCTTTCGCCAATGAACACATTGTAACTAGTGGCATTGGTGACTAAACATCTGACATGTAAGCACAGCTCCTAATCTATAGCTTCATTGAAGTTAAGTGCAATAAAATCTAAACTCTCCCCAAGTACCTCCTTTACACTCTCACTAGCGGTGCGAATTTGCCACATAGATTTCCGTAGTTTGGAATTGAGCATGCCCATCTTTTTGGCGAATTGAACTCCAAGAATCAATGGTTGGGCACCTATATCAAGAAGTACCACTCTGGGTGTATGTCCTCCCACTTGGATTATTGATTCAGTATTGTCGACAGTGGTAACTCTGGTAGCAATGGAAGTATTCTCACTAGGCACCACCTTCCAAAATGAGTGAGAGATTTTGTGGAAAGAATGGTTATCCACGACGCCTTTGTTGAATAACAAATCCACAAGTGAAGTGTTCTGAACTCCCTTTCTGATATGTGAATGTAGAATCAGAGGTAGGAGAGCCCATTAGTTTAGCCATGCTAGAACTAATGACCAGATTACGAACGCCATCTACAACACGTGAGCCAATCAAGTGTCTTTCCAAGGTGTTGGATGTGACCCATGTAGCATGTGGATCAGGGATTAGTAAAGGACTTGATGTAGTGTTCATGGTATCTTTTAGTACTACAATTATGTCCTTGGTGCTTAGCTTTAAATCTGGAAAACTAAACAACGGCGTACTCACAAGCTTTTGCGCCATTTCACGCATTTGAAGTTGGCATTCCATAAGTTGATCAATGGAACAATGTGTGTTTTCTTCATGTACATGTACTCCTAGGACACGAAAATTTGATGCCCTACAGCTTGTGGTGTAATATCTCCTCCCCCTTCGCTAACAAGGTGCATTCTTCTTCCATGTTAAAAGGATGAAAAGATTGTGGCATGACTGCTCGAACTCCTTTAATGCTAGTAATGGGACTTGAACCAGATGCGAGTCCATTAATCTAAATTACTTACCTAGTGGTAGAAACTCTGGGTGCCACATTAGCCTCTTGTGCCGCAAAGTAGGAATGGCAAAAAGAAGTAACAAATTCTAGTGTGAGACTAGAATTATGTGCACTGGGAAAAACATTCTCCCCAACCATGGCATCGTGTGAGAGGCCATAGAATGACCTAGGAGGTCCCTCCTATGATCCTAAACCTTGTACAAGTTGGGCATGACTAACTAGTAGGGAAGACTTCCTTTTTAGATTAGCAAGTTGGGCTTTCAATGATTCGAGTTCATTTTGTAGAGTTTGAACTTGAACGGCATGGGCTTGAAGCACCTCCCTCTTGTCAACATTGTGCTCCTTCTTCTTAACATTCTTATTGGAATTACCTTTGGTGGGGAAAACCTAAGTGGAAGGCTAAGGTGCCTTGGCTTTTGGTTAAGGGCAATGCTAGTAGATTTTGTCGTGGTAATCATAATTGTTTCTGTTCCAAGAACTTGACAAAACAAATAGTTTCCTAATGTCCCTCTTTCCCACAATAATCACAAAAGAAACCTTTGAAAGGAATGTTGCACTCATTAGCTTTGTGGGCAAGATTACCATAATAGTTGCAAGAAGGTAGGATGGGTGCAGCCAAGTGCACCACTTTAGCCTTTGAGGAAGAATGTGATGATCTAGTTAGCGCAGTTGGTGGAAATTGGGGCCTTGAACGTGATGGACACCTCATGGTATTAACTTCATAGTGTGCATGAGCCAATTCCTGCTTTTTAAAAATGTTGTACACATCCAGCAAAGTGTATGAATCTCTAAATTCTACAAAAACTCGTTGCAAAATGTGCACATGGAGTGTTAAAGTACTTTCTAATGAACGAAGATACTAATGGGCAGCTTCCAAGTTTGTGATGCTTTGAGTATCCTCTTTAAGCTTGAGAAACCTCTTGTAAAGCATCTTGAAGGTTTCACCCTTTTGTCGAGAGAAGGTGGCGAATTGTAGAATTTTTTCAGAACTCTTAACCTGAAATTTCAGTTCAAGAACTCGAAAGAATTCCTCCATTGGATTAGCAAAAGATGGTGTATCAATGGTGGGAAGAATGTTTATGGTAACAACAATGAATTGTTGAGGAGAAAGGTTTATTGAAATAGATACTAGATCTGGATTATTGGGCACAGTCCCCTAATGTGCAATGGTAGCTTATAGTGCAGCTTGAAAGGCGGTAGTGATGGCTGTGGCATAAGTTGGATTGGGGATCTACGTGACAGCCAAAATCCTCAGAGAATGTTGCTTGTAGACATCCAATGCCTCATAGTGCACATAACAGGCTAGTTGCTTGAATGCGAACGCCTCGGTGTAATTAGCACCATACTTGAGCTCCAATTCACAAATCATAGTTGAGAAAGTTGCTTTGAATTCCCTCGAAGAAATGGTACTTGGCCTTCCACTAAACTTTTCAATTCTCCTAGAAGAACTGTTGATCTCCATGGTGTTTATGGGTGTAGAAGTCACAGCTTGTAGCGGAATATATGGTGATGGTGTGAAAGCTAGTGCGGCAACAGGCATACCCCATTGATTAACCCTTCAAATGGATTTTGATGTACCGTTGATGTAGTGTAACTTGAACCTGAATTCTTGGTAGGAATTGTACTAGATGACGATGGTGTTATAAACGTTTGATGGTACTATTGTGAAGATCATGAGCTCAAAGAAATCAGCTCAAATGATTGTGTGTTACTTTGTAGTTGATACCTTGGCTCTAGTTGAGCAGTAGTGCTCTCATCGTCCTAGGACATGGTGTTGTCCCATGCCCCAAAATTTTGTAACAATATAAAGCACTAGTTACAAAGTTCTAACACAACATACGGTTTGAAGAATACAGTGCGTTAACAGGGATGAACGGTGACAGACAAATGTCGAACGAAACGAAACGAACAAACAATGATTACGACGACACTGCAGAACGATCTACGTCCGTGAACTCTACAACAATGGCATGCAAAAAAAAAAAAAAAAAAAAATCTTCTACTTAGTGTTTTTTCTTTTTCTTTTTCTTCTTCTTCTTCTAGAGCTACTACAAGAGCTACTCACTACATGATTACAAGTTCAAAAACACACAAGAGAGCACAACCCAAATGTTAACCTCAAAACCCATGTATAAGGAAAGTAAGTGTATGTGGGGTTGCATCACCTAGTGCAGATCTTGTATTACAATCAAACCTTGTGTGTGTGTGTGCGTGTTCCCAAGACCTAAAGCTAGCAATATAACAAGCTTTGGAGTTGCTCGCTCCTTCCTCCCTCCGGAACTCAGAACTTCACAACTTGTAGCTTGTTTCCAGTGTCCCTTTTCCCTTGTTTACACTACTGTTAATTATGGTTATTGTTGTTCCTATTGTAGCTACAATACAAAAGTAGAAAAAGAAGAAGAAGTAGTAGCAATTCAAAAATACAAAAAATTAGCAAGCAAAAGAAACCCAAGAAATTCAAAGCCAAGAAAAATCTACTGCTTTCAACATTAAATAATAGAGAGCAATTTTTCTAGGATTAAATTGAAAAGAAGGAAAGAAAATGTATTGTATGTAAACAATGGGTGTGTAATAGTCGTCGTGAGCATCTAAAAATCCAGTCTAATTATGGAAAAAATTCTCCATGACAAAGGAATTCTACAAAAACTAATAAGAGAATAGAAGAGCTTGACCTTTTATACAGCTATCAACAAGTTGAAACCCTAAACAAGCCATAATCCTTAAACACCTAACGTACAGTAACCTAAAAACGTACATTAACCCTAAGAACGTACGTTAACCCTAAAAAACATGATTGGCATGCCCGTAATCGACCGTCATGTATGAGACCATGCATACGAGCATGACACCTAAGCTTTAACAACCAAGGATCACATCATTCATATGGATGAAATCAATTGAAAATCATTCATCAATGTTTATCATCATCGAAACACCCATGCTCAACAGAAATTGCACAAAACCTCCATGTGTGATTCACTGCATGGGAGATATTTCTCTTGGGGAACTTTGGAAATAATGAAGGAATGTGGTGAGAAATTAGAATGGAAATTCCTGCTTGTACTGCCCGTCTTAATCAGTGTATTTTTTCATGGGGCAAGGCTTTATGTTTTAGAGAATTAGCCATTGTGGTATACATAACAACCAATGAATTCATAAATAAAACTTACATTCTTTTCTGATTTGAACCTTGAAGACCATTTTGTTTTATGGACAATGGATCAAAAGTCACTTAGATCAATAGCATAATGGAAACGCTTCATAAATTAAATAAACTGAAACACCAAAGTAAATGCTTACTTCTTCTTTCCTACCAGTAAACATTCTCCAAGAAAGTTAGACATTGAGCTTGAACAAAAAGGCCTCATGAGTTACAAAAGTAAATGAATAGATAGATTTGGGGATTAATATGTTTTTCTTTTTGATGAAAAGGGATTTTGTTTACAATTTTCTGTGGAGAATTTTCAACAAGGTGTCTCTGTATTAATGTTTTTTTTTTTTCAATTTTGTAACATAGCCGAGGTGGCAATCATCCATAAGTTGATTTGAGTACGTGGGGACCAGAAAGACCTATGCATAATATTATGGAACATGCACGGTGGTGGTGTAAATAAACTAGAAACGAAGGTGTAAATACTAGAGCTATTTCAAGGTGCTGACCTTGTCTTATTAACTAAAACTTAGCACTTCCTAGGCCAACATTTGCCACACATTGAAGGGTGTGACTCACTTACGGTAGCGCGCACTATGCAACTGGGAAAAACAAACGCGATAAAACATAATGGGGGGGTTGTTGTTTACTTTCGTAACCACCTTAGCCCAAACCTATCATAGTGGACGGAAGGAACCCACGATTCTTATCTATGGATATAAGTCAGTAGGGGTGTTGCCTCTGACTTGTTTGTCTACGTGGTGTACGTGCCCCTGTTGCCTCCAAACATGAGAGTGAATCCTTGTTCCAAAACCTAGCAGCACATATTGTTAAAGTTTAAACTCTAGGGGGCATAGTACTATTGGGAGGGGATTTTAAAGCATGTATTGTAGTGCTACCAGATACCATTGACACTAACAACCTTTATGAATTGTCACAGGCGCCTGAGCTCGTTGAGACCGAACAACCAAGTGCTGTGGTTAAGCAACAAAACCCTGACGCTAGTGTTAGCAACTAAGGCCGTGAGCTCTTGGACCTATGTTGTGACACTAAGTTACTCATCTTTAATGGCTAGACACTTGGTGACGAATCAGGGGAATTCATTTGCTTGGCAAATGAGGGGCATAGCACTGTCGATTATATTATTGGCTCACTTGCAGTTTAGCAAGTTGCTACACACCTCGAGGTGATAATAAATGACATCCACTATTATGCAATGGGGGGTGATTCTGACCACAGGCCGCTGCGCTTATAGTTGAGCATTGATTACAGCTTTGTTGAACCACAACATACGGTTGTAACCAAAAAAATCTTGCCTAGGTTCAAATATGATAAATTGAAAGTTGAAGAGTATCAACTTGCCCTAATAACAAGTCTTCGAAACTTGTGGGTTGTTGATTCGATTGGGCATTTAAAGGCAGATGGGTTAATTGACCTACTACAACAGTGCGTGGGTGTTGTAACAAAGTCTACTTTTGGCAACAATACTTCAGGAGGAAGTTGCAAAAAGAGACACTGCCATAAACCTTGGTTTGACACTTATTATCGTATAGCGAAACATGAGCTGAAGCTCTGGTTGAAAGCCAACCCCAATTTGCATGTCGTTAAACATCGAGAAAGTAAACTTAAAAGTTTATTAAAAAGGAAAAAAAATTTCTGGGAAATTGCAACAACTCAACATATGTGTGCGCTTGTTAAGGTGGATGCGCTTTCATTCTGGAAAAAAGTACCAGCCAAGGGCACCTGTTGTGGACAAGATTAGTGCAGCTATGCTTTTGGAAGGCTTTCGCGGGCTAGTCAGCTAGCCTCCACCACCCATATGGCTACGAACTGATCATTCGGCTGAAATGACCGAACCTCCACCTAGCCACACCTTGAACACAGATATCACACTTGCTGAATTACTTTAGGCATTGAAAAAACTACAAAGGAACAAGGTTGTCAGTTTGGATGGTGTGAAAGTTGAGTTCATTTTGGATGTGGGAAAGCTATTACACATGCCACTATTGACAATGTTCAATTGCTTTTTGGCAAAAGGCTTTCTAGAAGCCCTTTCCATTGGGGTGGTCCATGCGCTTTTTAAAAGGGGTGATGCCTCCAAATTTGACAACTACAACAAGATAATGGTTGGGTGTATCCTAGCAATGTTATTCACTATGATCCTTGACAAAAGGCTAAGCGAGTGGGCTGAACAACATGGGTTGCATACTAAGGGTCAAGTTGGGTTACGCAAAGATTACCTCATTATTGACCAACTCTTCATATTGCGAACTTTGATAGAATAGAACAAAGCAAAAAAGAAGCCACTCTATTTCTGTTTTGTGGACGTTCGATACTATGCCACATGAAGTGTTGTGGCAGGTGTTGGCTGGCCTTGAGGTGGAGGGACACTTCTTGCGATGCTTACAGATGATGTATGCCAAGGATACCATATTCATCAACCACCCAAATGAAGGTGTCACCTTTAACTTCAGGTGCCAGCAAGGTGTGAAGCAAGGTTGTCCTCTTAACCCCCTATTATTTGGGCTATATTTAGATGCCCTAGAAGGGCACTTGGACAATAGAGAACACGATGCACTGACCTTAGCAGATGTGCACATATGGTTGTTGTTTTTTGTAGATGACCTCGCTTTGACGTTGGAATCAGAGGTGGGACTACAACAATAATTAGACGTACTCCAGCAGTTTTGTGTTGAACGTGGACTTATAATGAATGTGAAAAAAAAAGTCATGGTGTTCAATTCTATTGACCGATGCCAATAGTTTGTGTTTGAAGGTGACGTTATTGAGCGTGTGCGGACCTTCAAATACTTGAGGATCTTGTTCGAAACCACTTCGAACCTGGATAGTGCAGTGGAACATCTAGCAGTTGCTAGTAGGTGTTCGTTGTTTGCACTGAACCTCTGCAGTGCGGAGCTACAAATTATGGACATTAAACTACATTGTGACCTCTTCAACATGTTCGTGCGTTCTGTAGCAAGCTATGCCTGTGAAGTTTGGGTGGATTCTAAGAAAATAGAAGCTATTGAAGTAGTGTACCGAGGGTTCCTCAAGTCCCTACTCAGGGTGCGAAAAACAACCAGCACGTCCATCGTGTTGGCTGAATTTGGCAAATTCCCCTTTGAACACTTTGCATGGGGACAAGCGTTGTTGTACTATAACCGTGTGAACATGGTCACTAAAGATCGCATCTTGGGAAAGGCATGGGAAGCCTAGTTCGCTATGCTTGTTGCAGGAAAAAAATGTCGGGTTGGATCCATGAAAAAATGGTTACTCTAAAATTAGCCCCATGAGGTGGCAAGTTTTTTGCCTCCGGTTCAACCACCACTGGAAACGGCACCTCAGCTTGTTGTGACCCGTGCGTTCCAAGCGGGGACTACTTAATCACTGATGGGAACGATTCCTGAGACAACACACATACATTCGACCCATCTAGCAAGGGTAAGAGGTTGGGCGGAGAGCCAAGTACCTTGGTGCAACGCGCACAACGTACGAGTGGGAGCTTAAGAGGCTAAGGCCCCACCCCCTTCATGTTTTCCCCACACAATGTTGAGTGTAAAAAAGGTGAAGGATAATATGTAGCTGGCTTTCATTGAAAAGCTCTTTACCAACCGTGAGATTGGGACTAACGTACAGACAAGATACTTGCGCTTCAAAGGTATGTCATACGAGAGTGAAAGTTACTTGTGTGACATTAGCTATGTTCAGTTGCGAAAAGCTCTGGCCCGATTTCAATGGGACAACACGCAGCTTGAAGTAGTGCTAGGTGTGTGGAATGTGTGCTATACACTGAGAGGCTTTGTCGAGGCTGCGACTTGGGGAAGGTAAAGGATGAAAAGCACTTGCTCCTTGCTTGTCCAAATACACAAAAAGTTAGGGAACGCTTTTGTTCATCCCTGCCCCTCACCCACACGAGCATTCTCGCTGAGCTCATGCAGATTACGAACATGATTGCCCTAGCCAAGTTTGTGGCATGCTACTAGTACTAGAGGACAATTTGTCCTCCATGATCTACCTTTCGTCTAATGGACTATTTGGTCCAAAACATATGTAAAATTGTAAACAGTAAACAGAGTCAAATTTGGCTATTAAACAATATGAAAGCAAATCTTCTTAAACATCCTTGTATATTTTTGGCTACCTAGTTGAATGAACCATGTATAGAAAATATGGTGACTTACAAAGATATTTTGATTCTTTTTTGAATTTTGACATTTTTTTCTCAAAAAATGATTGAATTTTTTTAAACATAATTTTTAAAATTTGTTTAACAACAATGCGAAATTTCACACCAAAGATGAAGGTTGATCCACAACTGTGTAGTAATAACGGGTATGGAATGGACACCCTGGTGGGTGCTGGTTCACTGTGGCCCCTCTCCTGACCTTCTTCACTTGACTTGTAGTGTACATGTGTGCACACCAATGTTGATGTCGTACAAACTAATCCAACAAAAAGTCATCTCCTCTTTGTAACAGTCCATACACCTAACTTCATTTTTACCAATTTTTTTGACTACCCACTACCTAACTTCAGAAATATTATGGGCAAAGGATCTTTCTCTGAATCATGATCGCCAAAATAGTCTTCTTCACTGAAGACGAAAGCTCTCTCTCTCTATGTCAACAATTTGAAATTTGACATCAAATGAGACAATTTATTTCCAAACCCATTTTTGCCTTCACAATTATGTGTTAATTAAGCAAACTTGTTGTGAACGACTCAAAATCTCAAGCTGAAAGTTTCTCAGCAAACTTCTTGTACACAACTCAGAATCAAGCTGAAAGTTTCTCAATAGTTTTATTCACACAGAGAAATGTAAAAGCCAACAAGATGTGATCCTCCTTTCTCCACAACATCCAGAACATGATTATTTTATTTTATTTTATTTTATTTTCTGCATCAGGATTCTGAGTATTCACAAGGTTGATGGATTGATTAATGAAATAAGTTATTTCTAACAGTCTTTTCATCCAACTGAAGAATGAAGCTTTTTGCTAGCATCATGTCAGAAATCCAAACCATTATGGATGGGTCAGAGCAATCCATAAATGAAAATAGAAAAAGATGATAGTGGGTACAGCTTTTTTTTGTAAGGTGTAAAATTTCACAAAAATATGAAAAACTAAAATTAAAAAGGGAATATATTGTCACAATATTCCCATTTTCTGAAAAAACAATGTTGAAATTTCCAAAGGAAATCGAAATTTTTCCACCACGTTTGGAGTCCGAGTGGGGTTTTTCTTTTTTTGGGAATCTTCCTAACTTGGGAACATTTTTTTCAGAAAATGAAACAAAAAACACAAACACACACACACACACAAATTTTGTGATTTTGAGGGAGTTTTTTGGCCATTTTTTAGAAATAAAAATAATTAAATTAGCCATATCTAGACCTAGGCACTTCCCAGGTCACCACTTGTAGCAGCACTTTTGTAAAAATGCTACAGCCCACATACAAGACAATCGCCATTTAATGCTAATTAATGCTCGAGATCCTCGCCAATGAAATTTGAAAAAAAAGAAAACAAACCCTGGGACTCTGATGAAATTAGATAATTGTGTATTGAAATTGCCCCCAGAAATTATCCTGTTTATAAAAACTAAACAATGGTTCAAGATAGTAACATATATCCCATGTGTATAATTAGATAGCAAAACAAATAGGAACCATGCCAACACAATTAATAGGGTCCTCACAAAGTACAAAGAATAAATAAAGAGAATATCATGGGAGGTGTTGATATTTTGTGTCGTAGGTTTTTTGTTTAAATTTAATTTTGGGTTGAGAACTTTGAGACAGTAGGTAATAATAATGAATGCAGAGAGAGTATAAAAATTTAAAAAATCAATCACAAAAAAAAATCCCCTTTTGTTTTCCCAGTGAATTTTCACACTCCAGTAGATATAATTCCAAACTGCAGCATATGCATGTTGGACGTCACATGTCAGAAGTCTTTTGAGTTTTGCAAGGAAATTGTTTGTTGTTGTTGCGCCAGTCTAGATTTATATATTTATTCCATGTCCATGTGCTGCCTGCTTGCTTGTATGAGGCATCGACATAGTTAGACACTGTACACAGACACACACACAGAGACACGAAGAGAGAGAGAGAGAGAGAGAGAGAGATTTGTTATGAACAGCTAGCTAGCTGCACAGATTTGTGCTGCAATGGGAGTGATCGATTTTTTCAATTCTTGGGTATGAATTATAGTTTTGGTTTCTCCTCTCTCCAAAACTGAGCTTTTTTGTAGCAGTTTGTTTTTTCAGCACTGCAGACAGTATTGAGAGAGAGAGAGAGGAAACAGACACACACACACACACACACACACACACGCAGAAAGAAAGATAGACAGAACTGTTGAATTTTTATTGTGCTGCTGCTGGTGCACATATTTTAGTTGGAGAAGAAGGGAAATGGAGTGCGCGGCCGCAGCAGCAGCAGCAGCAGCTTCAGAGTGCAGGACAGCAGCTTCGCGTATGAAGAAAACGGGAAGCCTGGTGATGATGATGATGAAGGTGATGATTTGTGTGGTGCTCTTGGTACTAGTGCTACTAGTGCCTTGTAGCAATGGACAGTATTCACAGACAGTGTTGCTGGCACAAAGAACTGGATTCCACTTCCAACCTATCAAGAATTGGATGAATGGTAAGGAGCAGCACTCCCACCCCCGCCCCTCCCCTGAAAAGAAAAGAAAAGAAGCAGAGGTTTTGGGGAAACCAATCAATTTCAAGTCTACACGGTTTTGCCTGGGAAGATCAAATTTCCAGGATCGATATAATTCTTGGTGTCAAGGATGAGTTTGTAGACTGGAATTTATTTTTTTGATTGCAATGTTGTTGTTTTTCAGCTCAAAGAAAGAAAGAAAGAAAGAAAGAAAGAATCGGAGGAGCCCAGGAAGAATTTATTGGTGAATGTCATGAATTGTGACTTTGCTAGTAGTTTCCTCAATTCAAATCCTCAAGAAGGAAGTATGCCCAGTAGTGGATTCAATCTCTAAGAGAGTTTATGAATTCATCTCTGGAGAATCTGAGAATTGGGCACCCACAAAATCACTAGCTTAGAGAACGGTTGTGTCTGTCACAAATTTTGCACAGACCTATTGTTGGCATGCCTTATTGCATGCAAGTCTGTTGTCTCCTTACTCAAGAATTCTCTGTTGCTCCTCTTGCTGATCTTTAGCTCCAAGGGATTTGTTGTCTGTCTGTCTTGGGTTGAGATCTGATGGATTTTGTCTGACATTGAAATTCGGTTTTGGTGGGGGGTGGTGACAAAATTGGGCCCTTTGGGTTGGTTTGGATCCACTGAAATTTTGCAACTTCCACAATGATCAGATCCAAATGGTTAGTTCCTGAATCCCACCCTCTCTTCTACATATATTTCGTTGCATCTTATTGTGACTGCAGCTTTTAGTTCTTGTGATCAATATACTCACGCTACTTTGATTTTGCCACTTCTGCAACTGCTGCTGCATTCTTGAATCTTTTTGGACATATTCTTTTTTTTGGTTTTTTCTTCCCGTTTTGCTTTGCTACTTGAATCCAGGCAGTCCTGGAACATCAATCCATTATATTAGATTCAGGATTTCAGTCCTTGTGTATGCCGCACAAAGTTTGAAACACTTTTGTTGAATCTCTTTGTTTAAATTTCTGTGAGAACCTGGACCTCCAGCAGACCTCAGATCCTTGTTGCAAAGCAAAGAAATTGCTGCTGTTGTTTCTGTCTGCTTTGGACATTCTTATGCTTTTCAGGAGTTGATTCACTGAGGGTTGATTTTTCCGCTCTGACTTATGCAGCATCTGCACCATAAAGAATATATATATATGTATGTATGTATATATGTCAGACCTGCAAAAACCAACACATATAGATCTTTGCTCTCTTTGTTACACAAACTCAACAGATCAAGCTTTGTGATGTGCGCACTGCAGGTAGGTAGGTGTGTGAGCCTGCAGGTCTTGTAACTTGTTGCCATGAGGTTTCAAGGACAGCTTTTTTTGTCTGTAAAATCTGCTTCTTGGAGGTTGTTATGGATTGGTAAAATCTAAGACCTGTCTTACCTGGGAAAGCAAATTGGAGAACTCTAATTGCTCCAAATTCTGACTCCAAATTCCATGTTTAAGTAGAACTTGTACAAGCCACAAAAAAAAAGAAGCCTCATCATCGGTTTTTGCTGAATCATAACAACCCCTTTGAAATCATCCCTTAGAACTGGTTTGAAATTTGTCTAGCATATACAGTAATACACACAGCTGGGTGCGAAACTAATATGTGAATTATTACCGGGTTGTTGTTTTCTATGTGAATTCTTCTTGCTAGGGCCACTGTATTATAAGGGCTACTACCACCTGTTTTATCAGTATGATCCGTATGCGGCTGTGTGGGGAAATATAGTCTGGGGCCATGCGGTGTCCACAGACCTGATTCATTGGCGTTATTTGGAGGAAGCATTAGTGGGCAGCGAGTGGTATGACATATACGGGTGCTGGTCAGGATCTGCAACCCTTTTGGATGATGGCACACCTGTGATCTTGTACACGGGCTGGTCCAATGCTTCTGCGGTAATTCAATCACAGACACAAAATCTGGCATTTCCTGCTAATGCATCTGACCCTCTTCTCCTCAAGTGGGTTAAGGTATGCCCCTGGCGCCTGGCCCCCTTCCTCCTGCCATATCTGACTTTTGAGGCCTTATTATGACTGTGTTGTAAAATTGACATGGTTCTTGTTGCCTTGCACATATTGTGAAACTAGTGCTGATTATGCAGTCGTATTGAACTGTTCATTCTGCAGAGTTGAGAGATATTATTATAGGATTTGTTGCTAAGTCTTCCTTCTACTGAACATTCAATAAGGTCATTGTTTTTGTGTGTGTTTGAAGTCAGCCCATAATCCAATTGCAACAGCACCACCAGGTTACAACAGTAGCTTCTTCCGGGACCCAACAACCGGTTGGCAAGGGCCAGATGGTGAGTGGCGGATTTTGGTGGGTGCCAACCTGGGTACTGGAGGCAATATTGGAACAGCTCTAGTTTACAAGAGCAAAGATTTTCAAACCTGGTCCTTTGAGCACCCATTGCATGAGGTACCTGGAACAGGAATGTGGGAATGCCCTGACTTTTACCCTGTGGCCTTGTCGGGCAGCAAGCTGGGCTTGGACACATCCGTGCTGGGTGCATCACAGAAGCATGTTCTCAAAATCAGTTCAAACAATCTGCGGCATGACTACTATTCAGTTGGGACATATTATTTTAACAACCAGACTTATGAGCCTGATATCAAGCAATTAGACACAGCCATTGGACTCCGTTATGACTATGGAAATTACTATGCATCAAAATCCTTCTTTGACCAACACAAAGGGCGGCGCATTTTGTTTGGCTGGGTGGAAGAGTCTGATAGCGCACAGGAAGACATTGCCAAGGGTTGGTCATCTATTCAGGTGCTTGTCCTGGAATCGCTCTGCAAATTGTGTTTTTCATTCTTTAGTCATATTGTTGCTTACTTGCTGTTGTTCTTTCTTTTTCTTTTTCTTAGTGCTGATAATAATGCACAGCAATGAATTCAATCAAGGAATTGGTGGGATTGCTGGATCTGGATTTGGCAAATTTTGTGTTTAGAACTAATTGGGTGTGTATATGGGGGAGCCAGGCAATCCCAAGGCAAATATGGTTGGACAGTGTGACCCCTACAGCTCTACTACAGTTACCAATAGAGGAGGTTAAGAACCTTCGAAGCACTAAATACGAACAGACAAATGTTACATTGAGTCCTGGCTCAGTTTTTCCTGCACAGGGAGTTCAAGGCGTGCAGGTATTGTGATTGCATTTGCTGTAATTTTGGACATTGCAACTTCAAGGCCAATTGCGTTGTATGTTGTGTTCAGGTTTTGAATGCAAACTAAACTGTTCTACTGGAGAGAATTCATCCTTTACCAAAAGAATTTGAATGTGCAGGAGAGCGGGAATTCCATGTGGGAAGAAGAACCAGAATCTCACCATGAACTAACTGCCTTTTGTTTGCTGGCAGCTTGACATAGAATTGACATTTTCCCTGCCAAATGTGCCACAAAACTCCACAACGGAGGAATTTTTGGGGGAAGAGGGCCCAGTTGAATGTAGTAAAATTGGGGCAGGAACAAAGGGCGCAAAATATGGACCATTTGGTATCCTTGTCTTGGCAACAGAGGATTTACAAGAGCAAACAGCTTTCTTCTTCTACTTTTCCTATTCTCAAAAATCTGGCTGGTTGACACTGCTGTGCAACGACCGAAGCAAGTACTGAAATTTTTTCTAAACCTTTCTTCTTCATATCTTTCATTTTTTAATTTTCAGTCAGTTGCAGTTTGTAACACAATCATGGAGAAGTTTCCAGAATTTGCCCCATTTTGAAACGCAAAAACCTCAGAGTCTGCTAGCCATGTAATCAGCACTACCTGTTCTGGAAATGAAGCCCAAGAAACTTGTGCCACAAGTTCTTTGATGAACTATCATTGTATGTCACTTGATAACAAGAGAATAAGTTTTTAGGCTTTGGCAGTGCATTGAGGATTGCAAGAAAAGGAGCTGACATGATGGATTCTGAAATTTGTGCTTAGGTCATCGGTAGCATCAAATCTAGACAAGTCATCATATGGGACATACTTGCGTGTGTATCCAAATGACAAGTCTCTTGTTTTACGTATCTTGGTGAGTGATTTTCTCTCTCTGGGTTTGTGAAATTCCTTGGTTGATTCATGGTTGACAGCATTTTTATTCTATCTATTGCAAATCATATTTGTTTTCAGGCATAATTTTATGCAAGTTTTGCACATTTGTGTTTTTGGGTCATATTTTTTCGCTAGTCTTGCACATGATCTGCAGTAAGAAGTTTGTAGTCTTGATGAATAGAAGGCTTGATTTTGTAAAATTCAATTGGGATCTTTCCACCCAAATGTCATGACCACAATATCGATACTGTATATGCTTGGAGTATATATAATCATTGTCCCAAAAAAAGGAGGAAACTTTGTTGAAGAAAAGGCAATTCGTTCTTGTTGCAGGTGGACCATTCTGTGGTGGAAACTTTTGGACAGTGGGGCAGGATCGCCATCACTTCACGGGTGTATCCACAATATGCAATTGGAAATTCGGCTAAAGTGTTCCTGTTCAACAATGGCACTGAAGACGTGAAGGCTCAAAGCCTGAAGATCTGGAACGTGAACACAGTAAAACTAACCAATTTCTAAGAAAAGTAGTGGGGCAATTTAGAAAGTTCAAATCAATCGGAAACAAAAACTCTGCAAGATAGCTGGGTTGCTTTGAGGTAATGGGAAATTGTTAATTCACAGTGGCAGCATGATTTGTAGCCCTTTTGTGTGCTTTGTATGGGTTTTTGCAGATGTGAGAGCCAATGCTGGTGTACAAGATTTAAACCAAAGAAAAAGTTCATTAGTAGCTCCATTGTTGATCTGCTACTTAAATATTGTAACCCATTCAATCACACAGAGAAGCCCATTTACAAGTTTTATATCTGAGTTTGAGAATTTGAGTGAGTGAATCCCATCCTACCTGGTCTTCTGTGATGGTCAGAAGGGAAAAAATAGTCATCAAATGCTTGCATTGTCTCTCTTGCTGGTTACTGCAGAATGTCTAGGCACATAGAAAATCAAGTCTCGGACCAGAAAAAAAACTTATTAACTCTTCACAGTTTCACTTCCTTTCCTTTTCTGGTGTTCAATTTTCTATGGAGTGAAGATTTCTATCAGCGTTGTTGATGTCCATTTGGGAGCCACATTCGGTAGTAGACTTCTTTCCAGGTTCTGATTGCATGGCAGAGTGAGTATGTGTCCCAACACCATGGACTTCACATCCATTTGCATCAACAACAACACCCACAAAGTACAATAAGACTCATCCTTGTCACATGAGCTTGGGGGGCTTCCTTTCAAAGTAAATCTTCTTCTTTGTCCCCTCCCTCTTGAGTTATTTCCATCTTTGTCCCCTCCCTCTTGAGCTATTTCCAACTTTCCCCCTGCTGTTTTGTGTTTGTAAATTGTTCATTTCAAATAACATGTAACATATCACTCCCAAACTTAGGTCTGCCAAATTTTGCTCCAAGGTTCTTAGTCCTGGATGAACATATTTCAACAGCATCAAAGCATGTTTTATGTACTTGTTGTCTTCACATAAATTGGGGTCCAAAGTTTGGTCCAAAAACTTTTCTCCTCAAGGCTCCTTGTTTCTTGTTTTCAGGTGTTCTAAAGCCAAGCAAAAGCTATTTTCCCCTGGGTTTTTCTTTTTTCTTTTTTCTGGGTGTGCTTAAAACACTTACAAAACCAAATCTGAAATGAGAGAGTAATAGGCTAAAATTATGAAATAATATACACTAGAGGACCCTTCCTCAAATGAAAACTATAGGTTTGCCAATTAATGTTAAAATTTTGAAAAATAGCCATTTGTGTATGCCTCTTGAAGGAGGAACATCCCCTTAAAAGTTATTTCAATTGAATAGAGGGCCAACATATAAATGAACCCTAAAAAACTGTTGGATTGTAACAACAAAAATATCTCAAATTTCAGGATTTTGAGTTTGGATGATATGTGATTTGTATATAAAAAGATAAAGATTACATACTTTTACCCAGTGATTTTATTTTTTGGGTTTTTGGGAAGTCACCAATGTGGCTATCATGGGCATGCAAAAATAGGAGATTGTGCCAATTGGAGTAGCAAGATAAGCTAAAAAACATGTGAAAGAAAATTCAGCCATGTCAAATGGTGTAATGAGATGGATTTGTAAGTGAAATTTTATGTAGCTACTTTATCATGCAACATATTAGGTTTTGCACAAGCAATTCAAATATTCCATTAGAATTCAGAATATTTTATGAATATTCTGGGTAAATTTTCAAAATGATTTTTAAGCACCCTAATTAAGTGTAAGTAAATTATAAATTTTATTTCCTAATGAATTTAGTTGCATCTTACAATTTTTTGCACATTGTTTGGATAAAAATGGAAGTGATTTCCCCAAGTCACCAAAGCATATGATATTCATGTAACACTATCTTTTTTAGTGACAACATGCTCAACCACTGAGTTTGGACATTATTCCAAATGATTTTCAACCCCTTGGTCTCCAAAACCTTAACAACCTTATGCAACTTTAATGTCTGCATTGAAGATTAGCTGAAATATGCATATAAGGTTTGCAAAAAACCATCAATCATAGAGACCATGGGAAAAAGTGAAAAAATTTGAATTGCAAGATGTGCTCTATGTGCAACACAATGAACACCAACCAAGTGAAGCATTGTCATGCCCCTTAATTATTGGGAAATCACACCTATGTGTTTTCCCTCAAACATGACCATTCCATCCACACCAAAGCAAACCATTTCTCCCCTAGTTTAGGGTGTGTCACACCTCCATACTTCAACAACAAGAATTATTTAAGAGATGTTATGAGCTCTTGTCCATCCTAAGTTGACCCATTCCAAAGTTACTCCACCCTTATACAACATGCACTAATTAATCCAAGACTAATGGTTAAGAATTGAAACCTCATTGGTCATTAGTTTTTTAATATCTCCCTTATGAAAAGGAGCTAAGTTTGGACCTTTGTCTTGTGGGGCCTTGGTTACCATGGTTGGAATTTTGATGACTTGAGTTACAACCACTGCCATTGCACCTCTTGTTGCGAGATATTCACAACATTACCCTCAAGTTCCTTACTTCCATCATGAATTGCAACTAAAACATATATCATGCCATCCTTTTTATCTCTTGAAACCTCCAAAACTCAAAAAGCTTGAAAAATAAAAGTGATGTGGGAAGAGGGTGATAACTCAACAAGAAGAATTAGATCCAATGAAAAAAAAATGTCATCCTCCTTATTAATCCTTCTAAAGTCCACACATTGGGCTAAATATGAAGGGCAAAGAAAACTACACATCTCTTTCCTCCATTTTCTCCATCATCATTTTTTTAAAACTTAAAAATATTTCAAATGAAAAAATTGAAACAATGGGATTGTTGTGAAAAGGGAAAGGAATTGTGAAGTTCCTTTTGCCATCATCACCTTTTTGCATTTCAATCTTTGCATTTGCATTGCTTATATCCAATGAAAGTCAAAATGAAAACAACTTTGTAAACAACTTTCCTTCATTGCCACAACATGTTACTTGCTACACAACGTCACTCTTTGGATATAGTTGAAGTTTCTTAAAATTTTGCTAGTTTTGGGATACCTTGGGTGATATCTAGGAGTTGTAACATTTTGAACCCAACAATATTGTAAAAAAAAAATCAATTTCAATTTAAAGCTCATCTATTATAACCTTCCATATTTGTCTTTTGTGTTTCACCTTTGACTTTTACTTTTGTGATTCTTCTTTGAATACCTACAAGTCTAATTTGTGTTGATCTTGCTTTACTTTCACCAATCTACTTTCACTATTTTGAGGTTTGATTTCTATTGTTCTAGCTTTATTTTGAGTACTTTGAAATTTGGTATATGATTTTTTGATCTTACTTTGATGTTTAATCTTTGTTGCTCTAGTTTGTTTTCTCTTGAATTGAAGTTATGACCTTCTTCTTTGCACCTCAACATTATAACACTAGGACATAGAAGCTTTAAGAAGGATTGAAGCTCCTCTTGCACATTACTTTGGAACTTTAACATGTTGTAAAAACAAAGAGAAGTAAAGTTAAAAAGTTGAATTTCATTTGTATCCAAAATTGTCCAAAACCTTGTAAAATTGGTGCTATTATTTTGGTGGGAAAACAATGTGCCCAAAATTGATAGGATTTTGGAAATTCTCACCCCATTCATGTGTTGATTTGAGGATCCATTGGGATTTTTGCAATGCTTAATTAAGGATACCATTTTGTGCAAAACTATGTAGTTAGGGTTGTCACATTTTTTAATAGTTGTGTGCTATTTAATGTGACATGTAGACCCCAATCACCAAATTACATTTCTCCACACCAAACTAGGGCTTTTATAAAACCACCCTAATTCATTCCCATAGCCAAACATTAAAAATAAGCCTTGTGTTGGGCCTTGCATATTGAACTTGATTTCTTTTCATTTTTGTGTTCAACTCAATGCCCATCACTAAACTCTTTTTTTCACTCCAAACTTGGGATATGTAAAATGGGCCCACATCACTTCCATAATCAAACACTAAAAGTAATCCCATGTTCTAGACCTTGCATATTTTTGGGGCAAATTGGTGCAAAATTTGGCCCTTGTCTTGGGAACCATATTCATCACAATAGTAGTCTACAACTTCTATTAGCCACCCATGGTCTTGGATGACATTTAAGGTGCCAAGTTGCATCAAATCATAAAGGAAGTTTGGCCAACATTTTATATTTAAGGTAGTTCTTTTGCTAGTTTTTCTATTATTTCGATAGTTTTCTCAAGACTTGTCACCATTAAAGCTAAATCTTTTGTGAGATCATTGCCACTCATGCTAAACATCTAGTGGGATGGTTGCAATCCATGGCACATGACAAAAATGAAAAAAAACTATTAACTATTTTTAATAATCAAAACATGTTTCCAAATTGAACTATGAGTCGTATTTGAATATTTTCTTTCTATGGGAGCTTGTGTTATGCTCCAAAATCAAGGCTTAGGACTAGTGATTCTTTTATTGGCGAATTTTCACCAAATTTCAACTTGAAAAATATGATTTCAACTTATACATAGATTTTTCATGACCCAAATTCACCATATTTCAAAGAAAAAAATTCCATATTGCAAAACTTTTATGATAAGTTCTAATAGGTAGTCAAGAATATAGAAAGATTATGTTTTTTTCCACTTTCATATTTAATTTGTTTGCAAATTTTTCTAAATTAATTTATGGATGATCACCACTTTGGTTACAACACAAAATCTTAAAACAAACCCTACTTGGGACCAACCAAGAAGGAGTACCACTTACCTCATAATAAAAGCAAAAATAATGGGAATCAATGATTTTGGTGTACAAGCTTCTGTATTACATCTGTGTTCTTTTGGTCCCAATTTTGGAAATGACTAAATGTCGTGAGATCCTAAATTCAAAGCATTTGTTCGAAAAGGGTATAAGTTTAAAATGTTGTTAACATTTAGAATTTTACTAAGCTATGCTGTAACTTATGTTGTTGACCCAAATGTGAATTGGTTATTGAACTAATTTTCTTTCCAAAACCATTTTAATTGAATTTTCAATGACAAAATTGACTAAATATTCAATATTTCTTACACCTTATGTTTAAAGATTTCCAAATCATTGAGAGCTTTCCAACAATACCACGAGCATATCCAAATTTGCATATGATTTTTTTTGGATTTAAATGAATTTTAAATAAAAAGTTGTTCAATATTCAATAATTTTTTCACCATAGGTTGAAACATTATACAAACCAATTTAGTGCGCCCTAACTCATTGAGTGCTCTCCAATGGTACCAAGAGCGTAGCAAGAGGTGCCATAAGGGAGGTCTTGTTGTGACAAACAAAATAAACAAGGGGTGTGTCACACACTGTGGCCTTGCCATTTACATGAGAAAGTATGTTTAAAGCAAAAGAAGGATTATGAAAATTCAAATATTTCACCATGCAAAAATATAATCTTCAGATAAATCCTCTAAAAGAAACCAAAATCTTTCCAAATATCATAACTCTATAACTAATCTCAAGTTTCAACACAAGCCAGAATATCATGTTTAAAAAATCCTTGTATAAAATTAGACCTACTACCTAGGGGCCAAAATCCATTAAGCTACTATACTCTATAATGAATCTAAACACAATATCCTTGCCTTGATAGGCAAGCCCAACAAACAACCTTCCTTCATAGATACATTATTGAATGGAGAAGGAGGTGAAATGAAAAAACTCGTCTAAGTTACGAGTTTGTCAAACTAGAAGGAGGTGAAAAACTCATAAACTACAAGAGTTTGACAAGTCCACTTTGTCAAATTGCATTGCCAAGTTCACTTCACCCTATGGACCGCCCTATGACCTTCATGCTGCCCACTAATTAAAAAAATTCTGGGCTGACCGGTGCATGAGTTTGTTTCTGCTGAAACTTCAGAAAAAATCTATTGCCCCTGATTTTTATTTATTTATTTATTATCCACAGGCTGCCTATGCCTGCCCCCCCCCACCCCCAAATTTCATCAACAAAACTTCATCCATTGAAAATTCACAAATTACGTTTCATGGATTTTCATCTTTCATCCATGGAATTTCAACTTTTAATGCAAAAAACAAAAATTGTGAATGAACTAATGATGGATGAAATACATTATAGATGATAAATTTTCGTTGAACTCTATTTCATCTTAAGATATCCAGAATTTTCATGGATGCCTTTTGCTCTCAATATGTTCAAAATAAATAAATAAAGACAGTTTTTATTTTTGAAAGGGCTCCTCTCAATCTTGAAAGGGCTATCAAAGAGAGAGAGAGAGAAGGAAAAGGTTTTTTGGGGGCAGACCTATTGGCAGACCAGAAACAAATTCAGGAAGTGGGCAGCTCAGAAAATTTAAAATATTTGGCCAGCTCGAGGCAGCCCACAGGGTTAAGTGGACCTGGCGATTTGGCCGTGTAGAGTTGGTGACTAAGGACTGCAAGTTGGAACATAGAGGGGACAAAAGGGTAATATGCACTTCCCAAATTGCTAAAATCAACTTGGCAAAAATAGTGTAATAACAATGGACTTTGTGATTTGGCAAAGGGGACTTTAGAAACACATAAAGTGAACTTGATAAATTCCATACCTTTGACATTAACCCTTAAATGCCAAATGGGTCTTCTTGACTATTGATAGCAACTCCAATCGTCACTGTACAGTTTACTTCTATTATGTATACTTTTGTGTTGAATGTCTCACAATGAAAGAAAGATATGCAGATTCTTTGCATATTTGAGTTTCTTCACATACATTTTGGATGAAAAAAGTCAAAATTTCAGCTATATTTTGGATGAAAAAGTCAAAACCTCACATATATTTTGGATGAAAAAGTCAAAACATGACCATTTGACTCAAACCGAGTGTTTTTGGCCCAGCATTTTCACAGAGGATGTTGAGGCTCACAAAAGGCACAGTAAAGTACAACACCTCTGCATCAAACATTGGACTTATCAAATTTGACATTTGCCATTGTTGCAAGAATCCTGATCTCACATTAAGCAACTTATTCATAATCGACAGACACGCAATTTGACCTAGTTAAGTGTTTGGGTTAGGAAAACACTTAACATATATACAATACTAACACTCTAATAGTAAAAAGCTTGACATTACAATTTATAACACTTACAAAATAAACAAATTTGAATTTTTAAATAAATTTTATCTATAAAAATAATCGGTCAAGCTCCTTTCATTTCCTTTAGCCTCCCTACAAATATCTTTCAAGTGCTAGAAGCTTGCGCTCTCCCTCTAAAACCAGGGCCTTTGGTTGTTTACTTTCTTATTTTCATCATTGCACATCACACCTTAAACCTAACCGCACATCTATTCACCACACATTCATACTTCATTTTTAAATGACATGAGAATTTATCACTCATCACGATTTACACTAGCTTTGACTAAGGTTAAGTTTGTGAAAGTGGTCATTAGGAACCAAGTTAATGATAAGATAGACTGATGGTTTTAGGAAACAAATTGTGATCACTTCATCATGATATATTTCATGTAAGACTTTGAAGATCCTAATGCATTATTCTCAACTTCAAGATTAGGATTTTTGTAAGAACACCAAAATCTTACAAAAATAAACCCTTTCAATTGTCCCTTATCATGTAAACCTTCCTTCTTCTCCATTTCCCTAATTAAGTAACTAGTTGTGGAAGTTGGTAAGATTTGTAGGTGAGTTAAGTAGGGATGTAATTGGTTATTAGGGACCTCAATTTAGTTCTCATGTATGATAGGATGTTTAATTCTCACTAGGACCCTCAATTCTTAAATTGGTTCTTAAACTGATTCTCACAATGAAAACAGATTGGTATCCCATTTGACGAGAATCAGGTTATTAAAAATTGATTATTTTGTTTTAAATTATTTTTAAAAATTGGGTCGATTTTATCAAAGAACCAAAATCCGATTGTCAAGTAATATAATAAAATTGCCCATTAATGAACACACATTTATCAACAAACATTTATAAATATTTTCCTTGTTTCTTAACCAAGTTGAGTGATTTTTGTGTCATTAGATCTGATATTAATTTTGAAAGCTGCCCACATACAAGTATGCAGCTGATACTAGATACCTCAATTTTTAAAAATGCTGCGACTCCTGTTCGGCAAATCTTGCTGAAAGAATTAAATTTTTGGAAAAGCAAAAAACGGGGTCCAGGAGTCTCAATCTAAATATTTCAGAATTTCAACAATAGTTTTGAAGTATGCTAAGTCCAATAATAAGTTTATCTTGTGTTTTGAGTTGGGTTCAATTTTCTAGAATTTCCCTAAATAGCTCTTCATGATATTTTTCTTTTTCTTTTTTGGCCTGACCCTCTTGAGAATTAATTAGTGTCGAAGATGAGTGGTAAGTATCTGACTAGTCTCTCTAAAAATAAGATACCCACCCAACATTGGTTTCAACTGGCCATTATAGTGTGTTGGATGGATGAATATGGAACAACAAATTTTGTGTCAGAATACCAGCAACATCCATTTGGCGCACACACACACACACACACACACACACACTCTCTCTCTCTCTCCATCACCATGACGCACGCTCTTACCACAAAGGCACCGCATGTGGTCTTCTCATGGCTGGGCTCTTTCCTCGATTTCTCTCGGCCTCAGTCCAGTCTCTTTTTCACCTGGAGCCAGGGTGTGAGGGATTGAAGAACCTGGGCAATGGGCAGCATGATGATCAGCACGCCAGGCCTTATTACACTGTTGTAGACTGGGTTTGAGAACGTAGGAAGGATTTTTTGCCAACAGAATCGACATAGCAGCAGCTTATGAACTTTATGTTGTTGTGGATCGGAATTGTGGAAGAGAAACGGTTTCATGGAAGAAGACTTACTAGTAAAAGATTGGTAGATGTCGGGTGTCATGAGGTCGTTGCAACAGCAAGCAGAAATGGGTGAATTGGAATTTGTACATGAGGGTGAAGATCGAGGTTTTCTGAGAAGCAGTGTTGGAGTTGTTGCAGCTGGCCATGGTTTGATGAGGACGAGGAGGAGATGTCTGAATGGGTCTGGTGTAATTCTTTGCGGGCTTCAGTGTGATGATGGGAGACAGGTACTGCTGCTTTTGTTTTCTTTGCTAAATTTGGCGCTGATGATGATGATGCATGGAGCTGGTGCCCAACAAGCCTACAACGATGTCAATGGCTACACTTGTAGTAGTACTGCGCTGCAATCCCAGAGTTGCACTTCCTATACTTTGTACAGGACACAGAGCAGCGAAGAAAACCTCACGAGTGTTAGCACTCTTTTCAACACAAGTGCAAGCGTAATTACCACCACTAGTAGCTTGAAGGTCACCTCCAACGACACTTCTTTGCCTTCCGGGACACCTCTTTACATTCCTCTTGCTTGCAACTGTGTGCACAGAAGAAGCTACCAAGGAAATGAGAGTAGAACCACCTATGAAGCAACCGTCTCTTGGCATATCGTCAGAGGCAATACCTTCTGGATCATTGCAAATGCTACCTATGCAGGCTTGACTACTTATCAAGCCATAGAAGCTGCCAATCCCACTCAAGTACCCACTGATCTCCACATTCATAGCTACAGTACCATTCCCTTGCGGTGCGCATGCCCTTCAGCCACACAGCTTGGAATTGCCAGATTCCTCCTTTCTTTTGTTCTCTTCCCGGCCGAGACAAGCCTGGCAGTTGTGAGTTCCTATTTCAATATCTCCATCGCCGACTTGGAAGCAGCAAACCAAGTGAATGCCAGTACAACCCTACAACCCTTTTCCACTTTGCTTGTCCCTCTCCTCAAACTCCCTCCTCTGTCTTCAATTCCCTTTGTTCACGCACCTTCTTCAGTCCCAGGCTCTGCATCTCCTAAGTCAGCCGGTGGGTTTCCTAGTTCTCCTTCACCTTCATCTGCCAGTTCATCAAACAAGAACTTGTATATTGGGGTTGGCATAGGCATTGGATTAGGGTTTTTCCTGGCATCAATGTTGGGGATTTGTCTGTTGCTTGTCTGCTCGAGGAAGAAGAAGAAGATGAAGAAGACGGATCCTGGATATGTTGCAAAGTACAATTTGGGATTTGAAACCGTCAAGAACATCAGTGCTACAAAAGATAGTGGTGGTGATGGTGACAGCACAGAGTACAATGCTTTGCTGGCTGAGAAGGTGTCAGATGTGGTGGGATCTGACAAGCCCATGGTCTTCTCATACAAAGAACTTCAAGAGGCAACTATGGATTTCAGTGATGCCAAGAGGATTCGAGGGTCTGTGTTCTTGGGCAAGTTGCGAGGGATGTTGGTTGCAATTAAGCAGATGAAGGGTAACAATATGACACAGGAGCTCAAGATTCTTACAAAAGTCCACCACAGCAATCTGGTACACAACAATCCTGCACTTTCTTCCAGGCTCATCTTCTTCACATTTGTAAATTGCATCTCTCCTGTTGGCTCATCTTCTTCAAGATGTGCTTTCTGCTGTCTTTTCAACTCACAATTCTTAGACTCTCCTTGTTTCTCAATTTGGATTTGGACATTTTGGGTACTGATTTTCTTTCCAACAAGACCTCGCTATTCTTCTCTTGGTGTTTCTCACTCTGGATTTGAACATTTTGGATACTGATTTTCTTTCCAAAAGGTCTAAATTCTTCTCCTGGTGTTATTCACTTTGGATTTAAACATTTTGGGGTACCAATTTACTTTCACAGAAGATGATGCTTATCCATTAGATTACATGCCAACAGAGCTAGGGATAAAAGAGCTGGGGATGATCACATAATTCTCTGTTTTGGAATCATCACTTCTACACTGAGTAAAGTGAGGACCCATGCACAAGATCCTTTGAAGGCTGACAGCATGTGAAGGACTTTTTGCCATCATTAAAACCAACCTGTTTAGTAAGGATTTCCTGCAACATGATCGTAAGAAACATATTTCTTTCCACATTATTTGTTCCAGCCTGATCAACAACTTTCTGGATTTTGGCTGTGCTTAGAAGCTTCATCTGTTTCAGAGTGGTAAAATTGTTTGTGAATCTGTGCTTTGGGATATTGAAGCTATAAGACTGGGATTTTTTTCTCCTCTAATGTCAAGGTGAATGGACATGGTTTGCTCTGTAGGTAAGGCTGGTTGGGATGTGCGTAAGCAGTTCAGAGCATCTGTACTTGGTATTTGAGTATGCAGAGAATGGATCTCTCAGCGATTGCTTGCACAATTATAAAGAGACAGAGTTGACAGCAAACTTTTCCCAAAGTGTTGCATTCTTGCCCTGGACGAGGAGAATCCAAATAGCGTTGGATGTTGCATCTGGCCTTGACTATATCCACAATTACACTAATCCAAGCTTTGTTCATAAAGATGTGAAAAGCAGCAACATACTGCTCGATAGACAGTTTCGAGCAAAAGTAGCAAACTTTGGGATGGCAAAGTCTGCAAGTGGCTCAGAAGGAGGAGGAGCTGGGGCAATGATGCTAACCAAGCACATTGTGGGGACACGTGGTTATACAGCCCCTGAGTATCTGAAGCATGGGCTGGTTACACCCAAAGCTGATGTGTTCGCATTTGGTGTGGTCCTGTTGGAGATTCTCTCAGGCCAGGAGGCAATAGTGAGGCCAGCAGAAAGTGATGATGGAAAAGTGAAAGAAAGGGCACTTTCATCTCTCATTGGGGACATTCTAGAAGGTGACAATTATAAGGAGAAGCTTCAAGCTTGGATTGACCCATTGTTACTAAATTTGTACCCACTTGATACTGCCTCCAATGTCGCAAACTTGGCAAAGACATGTGTGGATTCAGATATGTCATTACGGCCCAACATGAAAGAGATCACTTATGCACTCTCAAAAATGTTGGCATCATCCTTGGAATGGGAGTCTTCTGCAAGATTGGGAAGTAGAGGAGACATGCATAGCTTTTCAATTGAGGGTAGGTGATCCTTCCCAGATCTGTAGTTTGTTGGGTGGGTTTGTTAGTCATGCAAACAAGTAGAACCTACTACTACCTCAGCCATTTGGATGACACAGGAGTTGTGATTGTAAATTCATTGGAACAAACAGGGTTGTACAAATAGTAAAGACTCAAATTGTCAAAGGTTAAGTTCTTGCTGGATTCTCAATAGTTATTCCTGGACTTCTTCAATATTCACCTCCTCACATCAATCACTTTTGCTCCAGATGATTTCAAGAATCAATCCAGTGTAGCTCATTTGCTGGGTTGCACATGCAGTTTTCTCCATTTGTGCTATTTTTCGCTGACATCCACAAAAGCTTTGGAGGAAAAAGCATTCACTGACATGCCCCATACCATTAAGCAAAAACAAAGATCTCAATGTGCACTCAATTTTCAATTGAGTGACAAGCTTGGCATAGCAAACCCTACAGCTCTTTTTAGGGTTTGAAAACCTAATTTAGCATGTTAAAAGAAGGTTGAAAGTGTTGGATATCATCATTTCCAAAGTCAATTTTACATCTTTATATATTTGTGCATGTTTCTAAGATATTATGATTATATTTCCTAACATGTGATAAGTTTTGGCAAGGGATGTTCAACTCCATATTCGTGAAAGTGGCATCGTTTGACAACTTCAAGTCAAACCTATTAAGAACAGGCCAAAGCTCAAGGAAAGATGATTTAATTTTTGACAACTTGTGTCGTCATCTAAGGTTCAGTGGAGAGCTCTCAACAAACTTTGCCTTGTGTTTTATTCTCTCATCTTTTGGTTTTGGATTTTCAACAAAAGAATCCCTTTTAGGGCTTTAGGATGAAAATATACAACCATTGTCCAAAAATTTGTGAAAGCTATAGCAACTTTGAAAGTTATGGAAGTTCATTACTTGGTTCCAACTAACACTAAAGTTGGGAATTTTAAGGTTGGAGAGTTTTAAGGTCTATTTGATCTATGCATTTGAAAAGAAACTTTAATGAAACACATAGAGCTATCATTTGATTTGCTAACAATTAAAAGACTAGCATTGAAAATATGTTGCAAATTGGCTTTCCAAGTTGATAGGTATCTTTTTTTTTGCCTTGGGGCCAAGTCAAGGCCATAAAAGTGGTAGATTAAAAAAAATTGTTTTCTTTAATCAGCCTTGACTCCCAGTGTAAAGCCCTGGGGGCTGTTTTCAGGGATTGAACCAATAAGAGTGCTCGATTTCCGTAAAACCTTGGCCCTGACTCCTAGTGTAAATTGTGCCTAGGCGTAGGGATGGTAATAGGTAGGGTGTTCTTTGCAAGAGGTATTAGCCCAGGCTGAAACTGGTGACAAACTCTTTTGGGAAGAGAAATTTCATGCAGCCAATGGGAAGGCCCAAGCATGCACTCAAGGTGCCTTGCTATTTTTCCTTTTAAGTTTGAGGGGGGAGGGACAAAGGATTTTTTTCATTTTCCCTGGTTCCCAATGTGTTCCCACTATGTTCTTTCAAGTTCCCAATGGGTTCCCATCAGGTTTTCAATACATTCACCAAGCTCTCAATGTGTTCTTTGACATGTTCTCCATAGCACCTCACTTTTATCCCATATGCTTTGGCAAATCTTGTCATCCCTTCACCTATATACCTCGGCCAAATGGGAAAATCCCCATTCTACAAAGTAGAACCGTCTAGTTTGGGGAGCCTCCATAGTTTCATTTTTTTGAGTAATGGGCCAATCACATTGGCTCGTTGCACCGGCAAAAGAATAAAAATAAAAATTGAACGTGGGAGGCACCTCATCTAATTATTAAGGGTAGGGTCAAAGGGTGAGATTTTGCAGGTTACATGTGACCTGACCCTACTAAAAAGTTTAAAGCGGCCACTGAGGCAGATTCAGCAGAAATGCATGATTTTTATTGGAGATTCTTGCCTTGAACGTTAAAGAGCGGGCCAGGTAAGGCCGATTCCGGCTTCTAACAAGTCCAAAGGAGCCTTGATTCTGGCATGATTTTATTGGAGATTCTTGCCTTGAACGTTAAACAGCGGGCCAGGTAAGGCCGATTCCGGCTTCTAACAAGTCCAAAGGAGCCTTGACTCTGGCTCTTATCGTGCCCATCACTAATGGAGTCATCAGTCTTTGTCGACGGTCTTACCGATTTTTCCAAAAAAAGAAGGATTTCCTTTTTGACTCTCCCTCAAACAACCCCAGGGAATAACCGGTATCCGAATCCATGTAATTTATTTTGCGCGAATTGTTCAGTCGTTGCCGATGAGAGTGTGAATTTATTTCCACACGCTTGTGTACATTCGCATTTGCCACTCGCAAGATCTTCTTGTTCCATGGCTTGCTTCCGCGATGTTTCGGTTGGAACACAAAAGTCTTCGCCATTTAAACGCCGGCACTTAATCACAGGGACTGCTGCTGCATTTGAGGCCAATTTGGAGAAGAATCGGTATGTGGGGGTATTTTTGTTGCGGGGGGGAGTTTTGCTTACAAATGCATCCACACCTTGACATGAGCTTGATGGTGTTTTCGTCATGTACTTACTTAGTTGGGATTGTGAAAGTAGTTTTACACTTTGGAGAAGTCTGGGAGATGTGGTTGTGTTTTTAAGGAGCTCAAGAAGAGGACGAGTACTGGCTAATTGGATTAAGCAAGGATTGTCTGAGATCATTGAAGAAACTTAGGTGAAAAGCGACCGTTTTATATAACCTCGTATAACTACAAGCCAGAAACGTTCCAAATGGATTTCGGACAAGGGGGCAATCGGCATTTGTTGAGAAGAGGAGAAGATGCTTCTTGTGAATCGAGGAGTTTGCTCCATGGCTACAACGATAGTAGCTGTAGTATTCGTTGTGGGCTTTGTTTTCATGGGATGCAGGCCTTGTTTTGGATTTTGTTGGTCCTCTCCGTAATGTATGTCTTGATGCAAGGAGGTAGTAGTACCCAACAAGCGTACAACGATGCCAGTGGCTACACCTGCCCAGCAAACAACAGCAGCAGCAGCTCGTGTAGCGCAACCATCTTGTACAGGACGCAGACCCTGAACGAAAAGTTGACGAATGTGGGTACTCTCTTCAACGCAACTGTGAAAGCAATTGCAAATTTGAGTAATATAAAACAGTTCTCAGGTTCTTTGGCCTTTGCAACACCTCTTTATATCCCAATTACTTGCAGGTGCCTGAACGGAACATACCAAGCACCTGTTTCTAGGTTGATAACCAACGGTGATACATTCTTTACCATTGCGAATGAATATGAGGGTTTGACCACAGTTCAAGCCATACAAGCTGCAAATCCCAATCAAGTGTCTACTAATCTCATGATTGGTACCAACATTACAATACCATTGCAATGCACATGCCCAGCAGCTTCAGCAACACAGCAACAAACAGATCATGAAATTACTAACTTCTTCCTCACTTTTGTAGTTTTCCCAGGCGAGACTCTAGATGTTATAAGTTCCTATTCTAATGCCTACATCCCAGATTTAGAAGCAGCAAACAAAGTTAATGCTCACACAACCCTTGAAACCTATACTACTTTCCTTGTTCCTCTTGCCAACCTCCCTCCTCTATCTTCAATCAATTTCAAAACACCCCGCCGTCTTCTAAGCAATAAAACACAAACCCCATCTCCTGCTCCTACTCATCCTGCCCCTTCTCCTACTCATGATGCACCACCTCCTCATTCTCCTGCTCCTACTCATCCTGCCCCTTCTCCTACTCCTGTTGCACCACCTGTTCATTCTCCTGCTCCTACTCATCCCACCCCTTCTCCTTCTCCTGTTGCACCATCTGTTCGTTCTCCTGCTCCTACTCATCCTGCCCCTTCTCCTACTCCTGTTGCACCATCTGTTCATTCTCCTGCTCCTACTCATCCCACCTCTTCTCCTACTCCTGTTGCACCAACTGTTCATTCTCCTGCTCCTACTCATCCCATCCCTTCTCCTACTCCTGTTGCTGCACCAGGAGTTCCACCAGGGAACGAATCCTCACCTGCTCCTCCTCTTGCCAGGAGTGCATCCTCGAACAGAAAATTATACATTGGGCTTGGTATAGGCATAAGTACTGGTTTGGTGGCGTTATCTCTATTAGCAATTTTTCTGGTACTGGCCTGTAAAAAGAAGTGGGATCCTAAAAATGGACGTGGAGTTCCTGAGTTGGAAGCAGAGATTGGTGTGATGATGACAAATGATAGGGGTGACACCATGGTGTCATCAGATGGCTTCCAAAAAGATGCTATGTTGACAAGGATGTCAGACATGGTGGGATCTGACAAGCCCCTGGTTTTCTCATATGAAGAACTTCAGGAGGCAACCATGAATTTCAGTGATGGCAAGAGGATTCAAGGGTCTGTGTTCTGGGGCAAGGTGCAAGGAAAGTTGGTTGGAATCAAGCAGATGAAGGGGAACATGACAGAGTCTGATCTCAAGATTCTAACACAAGTCCACCATGCCAATCTGGTAACAATCTCAATTGCATGCTCTAAACTTCATGTCTTCAAGTTGTATCGTAAGCTGTCCACTAAAACCAACCTTGCTTAGAAGGACTCCCGAAGATAAATTTTGAAGGAAAAGATTTCCTCCCACACTTATTTCCGGTGATCGACGCTGGTGGGGACCTCATGTGGGGCCGGTAATGTGTTCATGTGCCTTTTGGAGGTTTCCAGTGTCCCACGCTCAATGTGCCATGTCTACGGACACCATGTATTATCACAAGTTTTCTACAATTCTTCAAGCTTCTCGTGTGTTTAGAAGCTTCATTTGTTTTACAGTGTTAGAATCATTGCAGATATGTACTTCACAGCCTTCATACATTTCAAGACAGTGTTGTTTTTTCAATGTCTAAACATCAAGGTCATCTTTGTGTGGAAATGCTTTTGTAGGTGAAGCTGGTCGGGATTTGCCAAAAGAACACAGAGTATCTGTACTTAGTATATGAATATGCAGAGAATGGATCTCTCAGTGATTGCCTGCACAATAAGAATGTCAACCCAAGAACAAACTTTCTGCAAAGTGGTGCAATATTTCTGCCCTGGACAACAAGAATTCACATAGCCTTGGATGTTGCATCCAGCCTTGACTATATCCACAATTACACTAATCCAAGCTTTGTGCATCGAGATGTGAAAAGCAGCAACATATTGTTAGATGGAAACTTTCGAGCAAAACTAACAACCTTCAGGAGCAACATATTGTTAGATGGAAACTTTCGAGCAAAACTAACAACCTTCAGGATGGCAAAGTCTACAAATGGCTCAAGAACTAGACCGACACTAACCAAGGATATTGTGGGGACACAGGGTTACATGGCTCCTGAGTATCTTGAGCATGGTTTGGTTACACCCAAAGCTGATGTCTTTGCATTTGGTGTAGTTCTGTTGGAGATTCTTTCAGGCAAGGAGGCAATGATGAGGCTAGTGGAAGGTGTTGAAAATGGAGCAGGGAAACCAAGGGAAGCAAGGCCACTCTCATCTCAAATTGATGAGGTCCTTGAAGGTGAGAATTTTAAGGAGAAGCTTCAAGCTTGGATGGACCCACTCTTGCAAAACGCTTACCCACTAGACACAGCCTGTAGTGTGGCAAACTTGGCAAGGAAATGCTTAGTTGCTGATCCAGAACTACGACCCAATATGAAAGACATAAATTATGCACTCTCCAAAATATTGGTGTCATGCTTAGAATGGGAGTCTTCTGTACTATATGGAACTAGAGATAGGACTGATGTTTCAGTTGTGGCTAGGTGATCACTCCACAGATATAATAGGTTCTTATGTGTTTGTGAACACTAGAAAATATGTACTTTGTTAAGGGTTTGGTGGTCATGCAAACAAATCAATACTTTAACACAATTTTGCTTCATAATATTTACAGGAGTAAAAAGTCTAAATATTGGATTGAAGAGCATTGCAAGAAAGCTATGTTGCTCACTGTTGTAATGAAGATGATAGAAATGTTAGTATTTTGCAAATTGCTTGTTTTGTGCTCATGGGAATGAAAGACTTGGACTTTGTTGGGAATCATTTGAGAATTTTTGTTGACTGCATGTAGTATCATGCTACCAGTGGATACCCATGCAATCTCTGAAACACTACCTGGCCTCAACAATTGCACTGTACCCACTTAATAGTGCATTTCAAGTTTTACAGTGGTACTCAGATAGCAAACCCTTGACACTAATGCAGTACAGGCAATTGCTCACAAATGGCAACAATCCTACTGATGGGGTTGCAATTGATACCTCAGACCAACATAACACTAGGTGTCTCACATCCCATACATAAAATTATGCCACCAGTGCTTTACACAGACAGAAGTGGAAACAGAGTTTCACACATACCCAAATTTGGTTTCCCATGTTCATCATGTCTTTCTCAAGAACGTCAGATTCATGCTCAACCAAGGGCTTCATCACTACAAGTAAACACAATGCTCTGGTGGTCACTTAAATTGAAATCAATTACATCGGATAAAATTGGGGCATCCCATCACTCAGGTAACAACAGTGTATTTGGTTCCCAAGTTCTGAAAGCAACTTGGAAGCTCAGTACAGATAGGGATATCCCTAATGTGCTTGTTTGATGCTCATATGTTGGGACAAAAATATGCTCCCCTAAACATCCTGCAAAATGAGGGTTTCTAATCTTTAAGATTTCATTTTGATGTCCATCATTTACTAAACATGATCACTGGTGGGATCTAGATCTTGCCGTTGTTCTAAATTTGTATGCAAGGGGAGGGGGCCGAGTTTACACATTCTTGGAGGAGGGGGCCCAGGCTGAAATGGGGGAGGTGGGTATTGTTGGTATGCATGAGGTCGTCCCCTATGTGGTCCATATGGAGGAGCCTGAAAGTACTGCTGCTGAAACTGAGGCGGTGGTGGTCCTTGATGTGAGAACTCACAAGGAGGAGGAGTGGGACAAGCAGGCCCATGGGTGGCCGACCATACTGCACAGCTGGACTGGTTGACCTGGTTCTGAACCATCAGCTTGATCTGAGTTAGCACTTGATTCTTGCCCTGGAGCCACTGCACCCATCCATTGTGGACTCATTGATGGATAGAAGGGACACTCAGTTGGAGGTGGGGGTGGGAGATAAGTTGAAGTAGTTTAAAGGAGCTTGATCTTGACTGACTAAATTTGGTTGCTGATGTTGCTGCTGAGAGGTGACAGATTGAGGAAGTATACCTCTGTGAGATAGAATCCCCCCACCCAGATTGGATTCCTAGGGCTCCTCCCCATCAGCTATGCCCTCCAATTCAGACTTGAGGACCTGGGGTCTTCCACACATAAGTTATAATCTCAGGCCTTTAATAACCAGCTTGTTTACCAGATTATCAGCAACATTTTCTGAACCCTCTTGGCTTGTGTAGGTCGCAAAAGCACAAGCGCATTTTGGCACTGCCTAACTAGACTCAATCTCACCATACCCATAGAACTGGTCTTTAAGATCCTCTTCTGAGACCCTGTCATCAAGCCCCCCTACATACGGTGTCCTGATATTATGTCCTCCAGGGACACAAGAGAAAGCATTTCACCAGTCTTTCTCAGCAGCTTTGCTGCAACAGGGTCTTTCACTCTGAAACATACAAAAACGACCCATTAGCACCAGCTAGAATTCTTTTGGAGAAATTGTGAAATACGTACCAATTACAGTGATATGATGATCCAAAAAGTACCCTACAAGCCACAACCCCATTACCATTCAAGGGCAACATAAGCCAATCAATAGCCAACTTCAGCCTGGACACCCACTAAATCCTGCAAACTACAAGGATGTCAACAACTCCTGAACCTGTGATACATCCCTGGAGTCATACACCACAACTACCCAAACAGAGGCAAGAAGGGCCACAATACGAAAATGATATTTAAAGAACACTTTCCCAACTAGCAATGGGAGTTTCTGACAACCAAATATCAGAAATCAACCAGATCCAAGAAAGACTAACTATAATAGGATACTCAAGCATAGACAACTCAAGCATTCAAAATTATCTTCAACAGTCACTTGGCATAGAAGTAGATAACCAAAAAAGTCCTAGGCTTGTTCACTGAACTCCTGCAACACAACCTATCAACAGTCTTTCAGATGGCCATTAGTGCAAACAATAAGAACTAGGCACTAGAACTTGCAAACAGGTACAGAAGGTGCATTTCAAGGACGTTTTGTTGAGACAGCTCCCCAGTGACAGACATTTCATGGCAAAACAGACACTCAGCTTCATGAGTGCACTTACCTTGTACAATGAAACTGCAAATGTGAGAACGATTTCTTTTATACAATGGTGTTGTCCATTGCAGCTTCAAGATCTTGTCAGTAGGCGCAGGCCTTTCCATTCAATCCAATCCAGTTCTTGCCTGAAAGATTTCCAAATTGTCAGAAACCAGGCCAAGCAATTGTATCAGGCCTGTTAATAATGATTCACTTAACATGAGGCAGCTGCCCCATATTTTTTGAGTTTGGTGTGAACAAGGTCACATGAGAAAACAGAGATCAGGCAACATTGTTGCAGTGACTGAAAGAGCACCTTGAAAGAATATGGCAACATAGAGAAAGGTGGATAAGGGTGGTGATAAGACCACACATGCTGTAGTGCTGCAACCAGTGGTTACATAGCGCTCTACCCAGAAATGGAAGCAGAAGTGTCAAAAGAGGAAAAACACGAAACTTATTACTACTACGACTTCATGATGTACATTGCAAAATTGAGTCAAAGCACTGGTAGTATGGAGTCTTGCGCCCAACCTATAATACCGTAATGCAGCATTGCTTCATCTAGACAAGGCACTTACAATTGAGAAATGAGAGGGGACATAAAACGGAACAGTATCTTATGATTTTGCTGGTCTGCAAAATACTTGCAGTTGACATCACTCTTAGCAATTGCATCATTTGTGTTGACACCCAGGGCCATATCTCTCACTGGGACTGGACAGGAAGCCCATACTCAAGGCCAAAGTAAGCAGACCTGACACACATTCTTTAGTTTGCTGCATGTCTGGTAAACTTCTGATTTCTTGTGCCAAACATCTCGCCAGGCCTCCATCCAAACACTGTGAAAGGGTGTTGAATCTTGCATGGGAGCACAATTCAATGCACAATCAAAACAGACCACAAGACCAATGCAAACATGAGAGAGTTGTGTAGATCAATAGATGTGTAGCAGCAGGACACTTCTTCCCACCATGGAAGGCATGGTTGTTGCAAGAATGTTTCATTGTGACCCTGCAGCAGTTCCCATCCAGTGCAGTTCTGTAGAATGAAGCAGGCTTTTGGAATCAGGGATGGAAAGGGCTGCAGTCATTCTGTGTCTGGATTGCCAGGAATTCTTTCTGTTGTTGATATGAGCATCATCTCTCCTCCACTTTCTTGTTCTGTTCCTTTACTTAGGAATGATCACCTTAAGCACAAGGGAGTTCAGCTGTACTTGCCTTGTTTACCACTATTATAACATCTTCTTGTTCTTGGATCCGGGTCTTGTCTTATTTACCACTATTACAACATCTGCTTGTGCTTGGATCAGGCTGGTTTTTCAGCAGGAACACGACAGGTTCACCTTCATTGAGCTGGAGCAGGGAGAGAAGGCAGAAGAGAACATTGTCATTGGTGAAAAGCAGTCAGGTATGGATGGATTGCGTGATGCAGACTCCTGTTCTAGTGTTCCAATATTTAGGGTTTGTGTGAGGGTGGTAAATAAAGTGGTCCATAATGAAGATTAGCTTCAATTATTCAAGGTTTGCGTGAGATGGTAAGAGGCAATAGTGACCACATGTTTCATTAGTCAGAGCTCTTCAATAGAGGTGGTCCACGATGTTGGCTCAAGGCAGAAGTATGTTAAATGATGGCTATAAACTGGTTATGTCAGCCTTTTGGGGGTTAATACTGGTAGTTGGGACCTGGGAATTGCCATTGAGTCGTGCATCAGTTGTAAAACTTCAGCAATGTACTGCCGTTCGTGTACTATCACGTTAGAGCTAAATTGTACAGGAATGCAAAAAGGCAAACCAGAGAGCATCAGCTTTATATTTCTTGCTTAAGTTCCTTCTAAGGTCACAATTGCTGGATGTGGGACAGAAGAATCATTTGACAAATAAAGACACCAAACACTCACAACAAGAAGACTTCGTGGACAAAATTGAAGATGTGACAGGCTTTGCAAGTGTAGAAAGACTTCCGTGCAGCAAGAAACTGTACTCTTTTGCCACAAATTTATTAAAAGATACAGACAGGGTCAAAAACCATGTCCAAAAAGAATGAATTTGTCTGTTTGAATTGAATGTTTTCTTCTTTTTTTTGAGTTTCCAGTTTGAATCTAAGTACCACATGTCTGTACAGGCGTAGTAGAATCAACAAAGTCCATCACTGTTAGCTCACTTGCAAGCGGCAAGCAGCTCTAGTTTGAAAACAATGGCTGGTCCCTTTCTTGCTTCCTAACTTTGTTTCCATTTGAATAGATATGAACAACTTCCAGTTTCAGCATCACTGTCTTAGTGCATGAAAGGAATTCTTTTGGAGAATTCTGGTGCAATTTCACATCCAAGACTCGTGTGGACGAATTGAAGGACTAGCGTGGAGTGCAAGTCTTGCTGCTAATGCTCATACATCTTTGCTGCAGCTTTCAATTGCAAGACTAAGTCGCACCTTAGAACACCTCCGGCGGAGATCCGCCATTACGTGCATCTGTACAACGCCCATGAATCCCAAACCAAGAGGAACGATGTCTAAAGAATCCACCTGCACAAAGATTTTCAAACAACAGCTTCATCGACAAGCGACCAGTCGTCCCAGCTGATTTCGCTTCTGTCATCGTCCGAGAGTTCAATCCCTGACCAGCTATCCTCGCTGACCGGCAGACTAGCCTGCTTGCCAGCCGCTTCAATCTCGCTCTTGAAGCTCTCAAACTCATGCCTGAAAGCTTCAAAGTCGGGAAATTCAGCTTCCATATTCTCCTCGACGCTGCTGCTATCACTATCTACAGCCTGCTCTTCACCGGCATCGTCAATCCCAGGATCCTCAACGCCCGACTCCGCGGCACTCTGGTGCTCGTAGATCTTCTTCTCTTCATCATACTCACTCATTGGATAGTCAAGTACCAGCTTTCCCTCTGCAGCGGCGCTCTCAGAAGAGCCCCAAATCCCACTATTGGCGTTCAAATCTGCCTCAGAATCGTAAGTAATCTCAGCACAGACACGCCAGTCGTCGAGGTGATGGTTCATGGTGATGTCCAACGCCGTTCTCTTAACATGCCCCTTTGCCTTCACTACTGATTTGTTCACTGGGTGTGAGTGGCAGCCGGGACATCCGACCTTGCGACATTTTCCTGTTGCTCTGGTGCGGTTTGTGGGTTTGCCAGACACCTTTCCCTCTCGCCTCATGCTGAATCAAAGAGCGGCCTGTTGTCTTCTAGGTTATGTTACAAAAAAAAGATCCTCTACCTACAACTTCAACAAAAGAAGGAAAGAATTGCAACAAAAAACTATGCAAAGTTTAGGAGAGCGAAAGAAAGAAGCCGGGTGTTCTCGGAAGACGAGAGCAACAGATATAAACAAAAGCAGGGGCAAAGGATGAACAGGAAGAAGATGCAGAAAGGAGGAAATTACTGAGGAGGAGAGACGAGAAAAACGGGGACAGCTAACTACGAAAGAGATTGCACGCTCTGCAGGGAGTCGAGTGTGCAAGCAAGGGGGGAGTCAAGGTGGAACGCGTCTGTATGTGTGTGGCTTGCAAGCCAAGCAAACGTGTACAATGGACAAACACGGCGCAGCAGAGATCTGACACCAGCAGTATCGCACTTCCGCCTTGAAGCAGCAGGTCAGGACTCAGGACGCATTAAACAAAAACTTGGAAAGCAAAAAGTGACTGGTGCAGCCAGCAAGCAACCAAGCACCCGATTTGCAGATCTTTCGCGTCTGCACCCCACCCCGTTCGTTCACATCTGAGTTCGTCGAAACGGGCCCCACGGAGAAAAATCGGTATGGCAGGATAGAAAGTGCGAAAAACAGCAACAACGACAGCAACAGCGGCAGCAGCGTAAAAGAAGACGACAAGACGTGCGCAACACACTTTTAATTATTCCTTTTGTGGCGGGCAGTGTGCTCACTTGTATTGACTGTGTCAATCTTTGATTTGTATCGGTATTAGGACATTTCTTTCTTTCCTTGGTTGCTTGTAAAGGAAGCGTTTCAATTAGGAAATTGTTGTTGGAAAACGCCTGCCAAGTTTGGCCGTCCTTGGATGAAGAATTGGGAAGATGGCGGAATTTTTTTTTTAATTTGGGGTGTTCACGTTCAAACCATTTCAGTTTTTTCTCTCCCTCCTGTAGCCTAGTTATCAAATACCCTAATACCTTTACCTCTCCGGGCAATAATTAAATTACCTTCAATATTTTCAAAATTAGCTATCCACAATGTCCAAAGTTCTAGAAGAAATTATATTGCTGTTCATTGTACATGGTTATTTTGTTCATTGCAAGTCTAAATGGTTGCGTCTTTGGAAGTGTTGAAATTTTAGGAAATTATTTTTGTTATTGCGGGAGTGAAAAAACAAGAAATAAATAAATATTCGGCAAGAAAATGAAGGAATGGTAAAGGTACTACGGTAGGTAGTTGGGTGCTTGGTGTTGTTCACTAAATTGTGGGAATTACCTTTATGAAACACTGAAAGAAATTTCCTTGTATATTTGGAGCACACCTTATATCCATGAACATCCTTACTAAAAATAGAAAGGATCTCACGCCTACTCCAAAAGAATGAGAAAGAGATTATGCCTCCTTGTAAGTATAAGATCTCTACCTCTCTTAAGGATTTATAGGCATAAGAACTTTTTTCTTGTACACTCATTATTTATGAATGTATAGGTTCATGATGTCATGTATGATGGGTAAAGCCCATGTGTGGAGGACATTCTAAAAATTTGGGGCCAGGCTTGACTACCACCTTATTTTAGGCCCTTTATTTCAAGAACGTCCCCACTTTAGAGCTTTACCTTACACAGCATTGCTTGAGGAAAGCATTGGAAAGAATGGGTGTTCATATTATTTAATTTAATTATTTTTTTTCCCCTAAACGTTTGTCCACACCTAATGATAAGTGTAAATTATATCGAATATATCTTACATTTACACCTATCTTAGGTGTTGGGTGTAAGTTGGGTGTAATCACAATAAAATGGACATAAAGATTATCATTTTTGAAAGTAACAAGAAAACCTATTATATACAAAATCTGTTGAATGATTAAAAAAATCTTAAAATATATTAATGTACATTAATTTTCAAATTTTTCATCATAAAAATAATTTTTAAATAAGTTTTTTCTATATGCAATCTATTTGCAAGTTTTATTTTTGTAGTGAAACCTTTGTTTCAAGTACATGAAAATGTGTTTTAACAAGCAAAAAAATAGATTTCTTTACAAAGTTTTCAAATATAAAATGATCTTCATATTGCAACTCAATGCATGTGTATTTCATTAAAACTTAATGAAAAAATATTAATTAGTTAGTTTCAATTTTTTATTTATTATTTTTTTAGGGTCATTTGTTTCTTTTTTTTCCAAACTACATTTTTATAAATTGATAAAAGGGAAGTACAATAGTTGACACATATTTTCACCCATTTCAATGTTCCTTTATTTGTTTTATGTGCCTAATACATGGTAATATTAAAAGCACTCATTTTTTGTGTTATTTTACCATGCTTCCACCCTATTAATTACTCGGGCCCCGCGCTACTTCACACTACCAGTGATGATAAATAAATTATTTAAAAATTAATTAGTTATCAAAAATTAATAATACATGATCATATAGATTATCCATGAAATTATTTTCGTTTTCATTGATTAAAAATTATATTTAAATTTCACCTGTTATAACCTTAATATTTCTAACACCCATGATGTAGAAGTTCAGTTTCTGATTGTTCTCGTTACCTTGTTGATAACATTGCAAGAGGGATTCCCTCTGATGGCAGTTGACTTTAATGAGAGGCTGAAAAACTTCAAGAGTTCTGAGTAGGCCCTTGAGACCTGAACTATTTAAGCCTCTCCTTTTGAAAGTAATGTGTAAAGAGACTCCATGTTGTAGGCTACAAGAAAATTCAATCTTATTCTTTTCATATTCATTCATGATCAGAAAATGATATGGTCATGTAAATAAATTGTTAGCTTTCGACCCTCTCCTTTGGTACTACTTGGTACCCACATCACAAAGTATCTGGTGAATAGACACACACACATAGCTATAAGAATTTTTGGACTGTTTGGGGGGGGGGGATTTTGAGCCTTCTAGAGTGAATTTTTTTTGTTATAAAAATCTACACAAATCAAGTCCAAGATGGAAAAAACAACATACTCCACAATATGGAATTGGTAATTCAATGTGGTATATATGAAACTTTCACCCTTCAAACATCAACATCATGTTGTATACACAACCACAACAGTGTGAATCGACACCGAATACACATAATCCATTTCTATAGATGACCCCAACTCCAACACTTTAGTAGTGCCAAGTCAGGTACAAAATATCAAAATTTCACTAATATAGGCTATTAGAATAAATATGCCCTTAATCACAAATGTAGTTTTACATCTTGTTATGCAGAAATCAACAGTTGGACAAACCATCCAATAAGGAAAGATTCAAACAACTATAAGACAAACTCATTATTCTTGTGGAAACATTATATGTTCATAAAAAACTCAATATGTACTCAAGGTTCAAATACTTACTTTTTGTTATGTGCAGATATTAGCACCCGGTTGGATTTGGACAATGATAAAGGTACCCAACAAACTTTCCCATTCACTAGTGAACAAAGAGATTCCACCATCAATGAATGTTTACTACTTTCATATGAAAAGGCATTCACCTATGAAGATTATGCCTCCGAATTCTTTTATGATTGTTCTACACACATGTTTTGGATTAGTGAGCGCACTTGTCAACTTGATGAAGCACACAATGAATTTCTTGGTGGAGTTTCCAATCCCTTGGGAGTCAAGGTTTATTGTCTTTTTGTAATAGAAAATTCCCACCTTTTTATTGAACCATATTTTGATTTGGTGAAATGTTCATTGGGATCAATGTAGTTCTATCATGAAGTCATAGTTTTCAGTTGAAGAAGTTTTAGAATGTTAACAAGTTGACAAGATATCCCTATGTTTTTGGTGGAATATTTGCTACAAGTGAATGACAAGATGCCTCCAGCAACCTTATGAAACTTTGTGAGATTTTCAATCTGAACGACAAACTAAGAAGGCTGACTATGATTATATGCATGGGAACAAAGAAGCTTAGTGAGAAGTTCCTTGTTTTGGTGTTGGCTATGCAGAACACATGACACATTGTGATGTGTTTCAGTGACCCCATGCATGGAAGCACGATCAAGGTTGCATCAAGTTTGAAGACCCAAATATTTGATGCCATCCTAGTGAATTCAACAATCTTAACACCCCTCTCCATACCATGATGTGTGGATGAAGCTTGGTTGGTTTATCGGGGTTATCCTTGAACAAACTCATGGATACATTTCCTTCCACAAGATGATGATAACCAAATTCATATTCATGTACATTCATTAAAGTAGAATATCACAATGCCTACACAATTGTATATCAACGACATTTTCTCTCTGTGTGATTCTAGACTTATAATGTGTATATCAAGGTCTATATGTCTAGTTTCCAACATGTTAATGAAGGCTTGGATATGTGCAACAATGAAATCATTTGAACACGTTTGTTGCAATTTCATAAAGTTTGTGTTCCAGGATCCTTGTAATTAGATATTCAAAAGGATTACTAAAAATCAACACTTACCCATCACCTGCTCAAACTTCATACAACAAAAGCTCCATCACACTTATAATGAAATTGTAACTATAGACACAAGTGTGCAATTGATGCCACCACCATTTCATGTCAATGTGACAAAAGTGCACAATTCTTCTATAATTCATTTGCAAGGAATGAGTCAACTCCTTGTGTCAAGTCTTTTTTAATCCCACAAATTGGTCTCCATAGCAATTGTGGGGGAAAACATCATTTCAAGGTTTTTATGTTTTTTTTCCAATTTTTTGCATTAAAAAACACACTACAAAACCTCCCAAAATGGACTTTGCAATGGTTGTTTTTAGTACACCTTAATATTTTTTCACTTGTTGGAACTCCATGAAGGCCCTCATTAATAAATCCTTGGTAGTCAAAAAACATTGCCCCACCAAGTGTGTGATGTTAGAACAAATGTTGGGCAATTTTCATTTTTTGGGTGAGAACCTTTAAGGTTTTAAATCGGTTTTTAGAATGAGATTTGGAGGTTTTCACATAGCATGATAACCTTTATAATAACCTACCTGTCAATTTTTTCCCAAATGAGAATTGGCTTTTGAAAACCTTAAAAATATCACCTAGAGGTTGAACATGATAACCTTACAAGGTATAAAAAAAAGGGCACCAATTTTCAGTTGTTAGGATGTTTAATTAGGTTTAGGTTTTAATTTTTTATCTAGTTAGTGCAACCTCTCAACAACTTCTTTAACGTTTCCTTTAGCAAGAGCTCCATGAAGAAGCTTCATGTTCTTTTACAAAAGGGGGCCAATTTGGCCCCATCTCCGCATTCCTCCTCCTTTGTGTTTCATTGTTCCTCCTCTTCTATGTTTTGCTATTGTGCAATGTTTTGTCATTTCTCTTTGTTTTACTACTCCCTTATGGACCCAAGTACCTTTTTGCCCCTTGTTAATTCATTGTTACTTAGTGTTTCGTTGTTCCCTCGTCCAAATTGGTACTTCCCCCCATTCTTTTTTTTATAGTGTGTTGGAGTTTCACAATTCAACATTGAGTTTTGTTGAGATGTCAAGCTCAACTAGAGCTGGCATTCATGATGTGCCTCAATGACCGTTCTACATCGACTAGCATGCTTAGTGATCGTTCTATGTTCACATCGACTGACGTGCGCGCGACGGATCTTCGCCAGTGTTTTTTAAAGGACTTGTTGTCGTCTAAGGGCGTGGGTGTTTGCAAGAGCTCAAGCTCTCTCCCCCCTTATCTTTTCATGGTATTAGAGCATGGTATAGGCTAAGGGCTGAGCAGCAAGCACAAAAAGCAAAGGAGGCGATACGACAGCAAGAGGCCATCATCTCTTCCCCCTTCGTGTTCGCCACTACACATGTGTCGGAGCTCTTCAGGAGGCACCAGCAAACGACATCGGATCAAGGAGTTGTCTTCGCCAAGATGAAGCTATAGGGATTGCATACAATCTTTTGGACGGAATTTTGGGGCTGAAACTGCGTTTCTGCATCATCTCGACCTCTGTTTTGAATCAGCAGGCGTTCGTGTGCTATTCGGACAAGATGTCAGATGGCATCAATCAAATTGTTAATGAGAAGCTTGACAAGAACAACTTCCATGCTTAGAAGTTCAGGATGACCAATTTCCTTATGGGAAAAGGATTTTGGGACTATGTGGAAGGTGAGAATGAAGACCCTCCAGAGTTGCCCGAGGAAAATGCCACTACAGTAGAGATAAAGGCATTCAAGGATTGGAACCAAGGTGCACGCAAGGTCATGTATTGGTTGTCTGTCAGTGTTACAAACACAATGATTGGGCACATACAGGATGCTCACACTCTAGTAGAAGCATGGCAAAACTTGGTGCAAATGTTCCAAACAAATACAAAAGCAAGGAAGCTGCAGCTAAAGTAAGAGCTGCACACTGTGGAGAAGAAGAACATGTCTATCAATGAGTATTCATTGAAGATCAATGGTCTTGTTGAATCCCTTGCATCTATTAATGTATCTATGGATGATGATGATTTGGTCAACGTTTGTCTAAATGGACTTGGAAAGGAATACAAACCTTTCAAGACATCCATAATTGTCAGGGAGAATGTTCCCAACTTTCGAGATCTTGTTTCAATGCTAATTGTAGAAGAGAACTTTAAATGAAGATTGTTCTACATAAAACAAGAACAATGTAGAGCAGTAGGCCTTCTACTCAAATACAAGTAGAGGCAGAGGAAGAGGTCGTGGTCAAGGCCAAGGTGGTGGCCATTTTGGAAATCA
>Ga0116231_10001410_pt1 | contig 48919 bp, 38 predicted proteins | sample S1TSphgellanicum_2_FD_89695 | JGI IMG/M metagenome (GOLD analysis project Ga0116231, IMG submission 89695) | Host-associated microbial communities from peat moss isolated from Minnesota, USA - S1T2_Fd - Sphagnum magellanicum MG | ecosystem: Host-associated > Plants > Peat moss > Unclassified...
GGGGGTGGGGGAAAATGTGCGGGGAAAATGGGGGTGGGGGGGGGGCCCCCGGGGAACCCTGAAGTAACGTATTGGGGGCCCCCCCCCCCCCCCCCCCCTCTTCCCTTAAAAGGAAAAAAAGCAAGGCACCTTGAGTGCATTCTTGGGCCTTCCCATTGGGTGCATGAAATTTCTGTTCCCAAAAGAGTTGGTCACCATTTTTGGCCTGGGCTAATACCCCTTGCAATAAATACCTCTCCTATTCAACTACAATGTACCAAGCATACTGTAAAGAACCATCATTTTTTTCCTTTGTAGTTTTGGGTTGCTCAGCCTTCTTCTGAAATCCAGAAGGTCCCAGTCAGGCTCTCATTAACTGGGCGTTTTAGATTTCAGAAGTTTGTTTCTTCAATTTTCATTTTTTCACCTTGTGTTTCATTTCTTCATATTTTTTCTTTTATCTTCCTTTTCATTTCTTTCTCATTATTTTTTTCTTTTTCTTTTTCTTCTTTTAATTATGCAATTCTAAATCTGGTAAAACAATATCCTAACCCTAGATACCTACATACAAAAAAAATTGAAGTCCAAATGTCAAAACACGCTACAATTTTATTTTCCAAAACCATTGATCAAATGAGAAATGTATTTGCAAAATCAAAGTTCAAACTGAATCCCAAATATTCAAGCAAAAGTGACTTCAATTTTTGTAACATTGGTTGGGAAAAAACCTTTGCCTAGAATGGACCAGTGTTGGCAAGTTATGGGATTTAAGTTCAAATCCAAAATATTGGTTAGGTTCTACAGTCTCTATAACGAAAGTTCCAAAATTTGTTGGAACTGCCATTGGAATTTATCTAGAGAATTAGTTTCTTTTAAAAATTGAATTAGAACTTAAATTGTGAGTGTTGTGTCATTTTAAGCAGGTTCAAGTTCTCTAAGTAAACAAATACAATGTTAAAAAAAGAAATATAAGCTTGACCATACTAATTGCATTCGATTGGTTGTACATAATTAATATTACATAATCTATATTTTGAACTGTGTGCACTAGTTGAACAAACTAATATTCACCCAAAACAAAATTGAGGAAAACCTACCAAACGTCAATAGACAAAGCACCCAAACAAGGGGTGAGAGAAAGGTACAAGATGTATGGACCCAAGTGCAAGCAAAAAGAAGAAACCACCAATGAAGGCAGACCAAAAGGGGAATAGGAAGAAATCGAGTAATCAAACCCCCCAAGTTACAAGGAGCATATTAGATAAGGAAAGGGGAGGAACACCTAAAAAAATATTTGGCTTAATAAAAACCTTCATATACAGTAATAGCATGCCTCAAAATAAAAGTCAGGTGAACTCATTATAATGCCATCAACACTTTTTACTTGTAAAATGAATGCAAAATCAAAAAAATAGTGCCTTTAAAACCCTTTGCGCTTCACGTCATGTTAGCACATCGATGAAAAAAATCATCAACCTATTGATGCAAACACCCAAAGACCTTTATGGCTAGAGGGAAAAATTGGTCCATTGGATATCGATTGCATAAAAAGTCATCATTAGCATGAATTACAATTGTAATGACAACACCACAAGATAAAATTGTCCACAAAACCAAATATGCTTGAATGAGGTGAAGATGACAATGTTAACCAACATCCAAATGTCATCCACCAAAACCACAATGTCAACCCGTCGACACATAAACTAAAAAGTAGGCGACGAAAAAACATGGGCCTCCTCATGTAAAATTTGAAATCCCGCATCTCTCGCAATAGACAAAAAAACATCATGCACAACATCATATGAAGTCATTCTCTCCACACCATGGGTGCAACAAAAAAAGATGAATCTCCATAGGGTCTAAAGGTTGATCACAAATGCAATGTGACAAACCAAGAGCTAAAGGTTAGTGGGCAACTAAATGCACAACACTTTGGAAAAAACCTTTTAAATCAAACGAAAAAAAGGGATCACTAGATGAACAAACAACTAGACACCTGCACCTAGCCCCACACAAGAGTTCAAAATCGCCCAATGCAAATCAAAAGGCATATCAAAAATGATGTTTAAAAAAAATGGTCATGTAATCTTTCTAAAATACTCTCCTAAATTCAATATGCTCCTCTTTTGGCCAACTATTCAAAGAAGGGGATGCATGCCATTGCCACTGCCATTACAGGAAGAAGCTTATGTGCCAACTTCAAATGGGCTTAGAAGGATAATGAACTTGAATTGCTCGCTCCTATCACCTTTAATAAAAATGGGCAAAAGTCCACTAGGAATCTAGAGGCAATGACAAGGGTAACAAAAGGTACTCCCTAAATAAACCACTAAAACAATGCCTTCTGCAAAATTGAAACCTAGCCCTTCACCAAAAATAGAAAGACAAACTTGTCATCAGATTAAAGGAGCCTAAGGTCACTAAAAAGAACTCCCAAAATAACCAAATCAAAAATGACAAACTAGTTTTGAAAACCCAAAAGAGGGGGGAAACAATGAAGTAGATTGGAAGGCCTATGGGCAAAATACGAAAAAGGATCCCAAATGTTACATGGACATCGCTAACCTCGAAAGCACATTAGCATGACTAACATTTTCATCCAAACCCTCCTACTAAAAAGATGATGAAAAATAACCAAAACCAAATGGGACACCCATGATCCTAATGTTGTCAATAAAACAATAAAGACTTGTTAGGAAGGTGAACCCAAGAGGTAAGTTAGAAGGGGCCCAAACTGAACACTTGTAAAGTTCAATGGCCAACCCCACAAAAACTGATTAGGAGATAGATTGATCAAAGGCAAGGGGAACAACATGGGCAAGGCCAAGGATATGGGTGTTATCAACCAAGGAAAGGAAAAAATAGGAGGGAAAAATGTTCAAAAAATAATGTTAAACACAAAAATGAACAAGCGCAAAAAAAAACCCAACAAAAGGATCACCTTAATGTGTGCCCACAAATGAAAGGATGACAAACAAATCACTCAAAGGGGAATGATGACTAAAGAACAAAGGAATCTGAAAGGCATGAAAGGAACGGACAAAATGGAATTGTTGAAACTATTGGTCTCCTTTCACTCGAAGCTCCTAAAAAATGGCATTATGTGAGATGGTGTTAAAGGCATTCACTACATCTACTTAAAGCACCACCCAATCAGGGTGGACATTCCAAATGATTCAAATACCATGGACCATTATCTCGCAACCACCCCTAACTACCATGCCGAATTGATGCGACGACAAGTGAAAAAAGGAAGCAAATTATTGCATAAGCCCAAAGCCTAAGCCCAAAGTCTAAAGTTGGAACTTGGGATGGTAAAATGCCTTTTCCCCTATACACATGCAAGTAAAATTTAAGAATTTAATCACAAAATGAATGTTATACAAGTTAACCTAAAAGCAAACATGCGGATGAATGTAAGCATTCATCTTCATTATGGATGAATGTTCTTTATCATTAAATTCTTATCAATGAAATGTTTTTCCCCTAGTTTTAATTAACTAAAGTTTCATGAAACATAATTTAATTATATATGATATAACATTTGTTGAGTAATATAATATAAATTCTATTATAAAAGTATACAATGGTAATGGTTTAAAATGCCATTATTTTCAATATGTCTTAAACTATATTACTATTATCATATTAACATCCACCCCATGGTCGTTGATTTGTATATTTATTTATTTATTTATTTATTTTCGGGCACTAGGTTTTTTTTCTTCTCCAAAGGTGCCACAACTTCCTTCAAACCTATTTATAAATGTCATGGACAACAATAGGTTTTGAATGCTTTAGATATTTTTAAACACCTATTGTCATTGATGACAATGGGTTCTTGAAATAAACTAAAATTTAATTTTGAGCACCTTGATTAACTTCCTTCAAACAACCTATTATCATAGATGACAATGGGGTTTTTTTAATAAGTATTTATTTTTAAGGTGCATTAGTTTTTCACAAAATACATATATAATGTTGTTGACAATAGGGGGAGGGGGTTAACATTCACCCCATGACAACATTTTTTTAATTGTTTAACATTGTTGATGAAAATGATTTTTTTAAACAAAATTTAAGAAATTATTTTGGTCCCATCATCATGTTTTCCCCTATAGTCACATTATCCATCATTATTAATGACATTCAACTTGAAATACTTAATATTTAGACAACAAATGAAGATCGATATAAATAAATTTTATTTATTTATCATCCAATCATGGATGAATTTCATTCAATGATTTATTTATTTAATTCATAAATGAAATTCATCCATGTAAAAATGACATTCATCCATATGAAATCATTCATCTATGGACACATTCACCCATGTAATTGGATTAAACTCACATTAAACTTTAAACTACAAGTTCAAAGCTCCAAGCTCAGGCTCTAAGCTCATGCACAAGCCATCTTCGTGAAAAGAAAATATGTTACAAAATTATAAACATAAAGCCATGTTAACCAATCGACAAAGTGCCTCACCCACTTCAATTAATTAAATGCCATTTGAAGGTTTGGCCAAAATCAAAAGTTTAGCAACACTAATAATGTGAATGACAAACTATGGGATGTAATCAACAGCCATATGGGAATTCAACTAATGAAGTTGAATGACACCATTAGCTGAATACTAGGGTCGAAAAAATTCTGAAAATGTTAAAAAACCATGTTATTGACAAATGGGACATATGTAAGAAAGTTGACCTAAAAGAATCCATGTCCAATTAAAAATCCATCAAGGAATCTAAACAAGGGGAATCCAAATTCGAAGGATGCAAGCTTGCAACATGCATATTGTCTTTGATGGCATTGGAGTTGAAGTAAAAGGGGCAAAAACCTTAGTCACACGTGCAAACTCCTCAACACGTCTGAAAGCTAAATTAACCAATGCAAAGAAGGCACAATAGGAAGAAAAAAAATGGAAGAAGCACAGCTACCAACAAAGCCCACTTTGAAGAAAAAACCATTGTAAGTACATCTAATGTAAAAAAATGTTTTGCCTGAATTTCCTCCTAGTGCCTAGGAAAAAATTATCAATGGCACACCTTAGTATCCCTATCCACCATGAAGGGGAAGGACAAAACACCACTAAGGGAATAACAATAATAGCTACCATGTAAGCACATCAAACAAGTTTCGAACAAATCAATATAAAGGAAGGAAACGAGCAACTTGCACCTCTCAACACAAAATAAAAGGAATGCGCACCTATAGCTGAAGTTGAGGAAAACCCAAATGGAAGGCAATAAAAGGATCCAATGCCAAAATCAAGCCCAAGCTACCATAGGGGGAAAAGGGGTTAAAGGTGTGACCAAAGATTAAGGGCACTATTGGAATGTAGAGTCTAAAAAATTTGATAGTGCCTTTGGTGATGAACCATGCCATGCTACAAAAAATAAGATGCCACAGTTAGAACAAGGGACGTTGCATTGAACCTCGTTCCTACCCTTGAGGGATGAAGACATGACACACCAATTGTGTGCTCAAAAAACCATGCCCAAAATGGAAATGGATGGAGGCCCAAGAACCAAAGGAGGTAGGGCTTCCCCATGCCCCCCCCCAAAAAAAGGTCTATGTCCAAAATGTCCAAAATGTCTCTAGTATAGATTAGAGATAAAATAAAAAAAGGATATAGGGATAAAGGGTGTTGAAGACACTATGAAAATAATCTTCCAAGTTTCTCATTTAGCAACATCGCTAACATGTGAGCTTGTGAGCATGAACAACGAGCTTGTGAACTTCATTCCATAAGCAATAAGGAATATTCTTGGCACATCAACAAAAAAATTCATCCATTTGGACTAAATATTGTATTTGGTGGATGAGATATTTGATCCAGGTGGATGAACAATATTTCCACATTGTAGGTGAAAAAGGAATTGGAATTGAATGCAAGTTTTGGATATTATGGACCCAAGTTTTAGACATTTTGAAATTAAAACTAATGAAAAAAGCGAAATGTGTTCACTTGGGAGACATTGTGAAATTGTTGGTGCATTCAATAATAGTTGAAGAACAATTGTACTCCACAATAATCTATAATCAAAACTTTGAACGAATAATATCCAAAACTTTTACCAAGTCAAATCATTTATGTGGTCTCTAATTTCTACCCTCAAAGTGAAACAAAAAGCTTCATCCTATGTACATATTATATTTCATACTTTCTAGAACTATAAGTTTTGATATCACTTTTAATTGTTTAGAAGCTATGGCACAAAATAATAATGATAAACTTCCTTGCAACTCCAAGTGGGGAGGATGAAATTTCATATGTTCACCTTCCAAATGGGTAACTTTAATTATCAAGATTACCCCAAGGGTGTATTTTCAAACTGCATTTGCAAGTGAATAGGATCACCGGACATCATAGTTATGAAATTCTTGGTGTGGGAATGTTATGGAAGCCCAAAGAAGCACAAATTTTAACGAATTTTATAGATCAACTGGTGAACATTCGGTAAACATTTGCGGGCATGTTAGGCTTACATTATTAGGCTTATATCCTAGATGGACAAATCAGCCTGTCTTAACTTTACCATCAAGCAAATTTGGCAAGACAGCAGATACCAATGAAGTCACTCTCTAGCAAATGTTGAACGAATCTTCCTCAAGCTTTTATATTGTTGATCAACTTTAAAACATTATCAGACTTCTATCCTGGATGGACAAATCAGCTTGTCCTCACTTTACCACCAAGCATATTCGACATCATACCACCCAAAAAGATTCAAGAAACAAATGCATGCAGTCAAGCCCTACATCAGAACTAGTTGAGCTGTATACCAGATTTGATTAGACTACACAAACTAGAAAAAGTTTTGACCTGACTGCAAAATCTAATAGCTTTTAAACTTTCTTGAACTCCAGCACACCAGGATCACAAAAAAAAGGACACAATCCAATATTTTGCCAACTCACCCGTGCTTCACTCTTCCTCCAATTCCTCCTCTCCGCTGTCCCATGCCACCATCTGCTCCTCATACTCGATGTTGTTCACCTTGCTGATCAGACGCAGGTTAGAGAACACCTCCACTAGATTGTTTACCTTGTCTGGTCGTAGACAATTGCGCTTTTTGTTGTGGATAAAGTTGTAGGTGCTCCAGTTTCTCTCGCACATAGACGCGCATGAGATCTGGCTCAGCACCTTTTGCGCCACGCTCTGCAGCTCGGGCCACTCTGAGCCAAATTCCACCCACCACTTCCAGCCTGGCAACTTCTTAACACTTGCCTTGACAAACGGGCGGCCAAACTCTCCCTCCAAGTTTTTGTACTTAGTTAGCTGTTCGATTGCCTTGACTTGATCCTCAACGTCAGGTAGAAGCTTCTCAACAATGTTCTGAAACCCTCGCATCACTTCTTCGTTGCTATGCTGCCCGTAATCTGGAGACTAATACTCCGGGTCAAGAACATACCCAGCGGCATGCATGTCGCTGTGCAGCATCTCCCAGTGCTTTTCCCAGATTGCATGCACCTGTGCATACTTCTGAGCAGAGACCTTGATCCCAGGACAGTACTCCGAGGTCCCGTCCCTCAGGGCCTCCAGTTCCTGTCCGCAATTAAACATTGCCATGTAGACCTTTCCTGCGATTGGCACCCCCGGATCGCACTCTCGCAACAGAGCCACCATCCCTTTGTCAATGCTAGCACCTCTTCCAGGTTCTTCCAGAATCCGCTCCGCAAGACACAGTCCCTCACTTCGTCCCCGTCATCCAAATGATTGGACTTCCCATTCCACTCCCTCCACTCCCGATCGACAACCAGCTCTTGCAACGCCTCTCTCACCTCCAACATGCGATCCAACATGATGAAGTTGGTGGCAAAGCGCGTGTCCCCCGGCTTCAGCAGATCCAGCGCAGATTTCCCGCGAAACAGCGCCTGACTCCGGTGGTGATTTGTGATGAATTTCACCACCGCCTTTACCTTTGCAACCACCTCTGCAACCCATGGCAGCTTCCCCACATCTTCAAGGAGCAGGTCCAGACAATGTGGGGTGCACGGTGTCCACGTTATCCAAAAGAACTCTTGCTCAACCAGCCTGCCAGCAGCTTTGCAAACTGCCGCACTGTTTGTAACAACTTGGATGACCCTGTCTGCACCAACCTCCCGGATGCAATCAATCAACTATCCAGCAATATAAGCAGCGTCCTTTGTCTCACCCCCCGTATCAACCGCCTTGAGGAACATTTCCCCCTTCGGAGAAACAATGAGCAGATTTAACAAAGGGCGCCTACGCACATTAGACCACCCGTCACTGGTAATCGTTGCCCTTGTCAACTGAAGAGACTCTTGGAAGGAGGCCAAGCCATCCCGACAGAGCTGCTTCTCACGCTTTAGAATGGTTGTTCGCAGCCTGTCCACAGAAGGAGGCCCTGGATATGACTCCCCAAAGCTTGCTGTTACTGCCACAGCTGCCTTGAAGTGAGGATCCTTTGCTAAATGGAAAGAGAGCCCATTGGCATAGAATGTTCGACCCCAAAGCTGGTCAACCTTCGAGCAATCCTGCTTGGAGAAGGCAGCCTTCAGGGTGCTTTGTTTCTTAGGTTTGACAGCCTCCCCACTGGATAGCTTGTCAAGTTGCTCAACCTTCCGCTTCTTGAATTCCTTTTCCTTCTTTTCCTTCTCCAGCTCCTCAAACTGGTGTGTAACCACCGGGGGGACTTTGTCACAAGCTCGCACACCAAATCCAGTCCACCCTAGAAGATGTGCACGAATCCTAGTTGCTATGGCGGTGAAGACAAGTTCATAGTACTTGCATTTGACCTTAGTGCTTTCCCCAGGGGTCTTAGGTTCCTCCTGTTGGATAACGTGGGCATGCTCTGGTCCCTTTTCCTTGACCATGGCGGCTGTCAGATTCCTTATCCTTATCTTCAGATCTTATGCTGCTGCATAGAGACATATGGAACTTGGAAGCTGGCAACTTCAAGCTAAATCAAACTAGAACGAAGCATTGGCATGCAAGACGTCAAGCTACTGTACAGACTCAGTCAAGCTTGGCGGCCCAGCCGCATTGTACTGCACTGGTGGCACGGCCGGCAGGTATTGGCGGTAGCCTAACTCCGAGTGGTAATGGTCTGGCAGTAACTGTTACCGTTCAGCACAGGTTATCGCCACGCGCGATGTCCATGTTGGCAAATGTTTCACGAATGTATGCCAAATGTTTTGACAAGGTGCTTTACCACGTAAATTCGCGAATTTTAAAGTGCAAAATGACAAATGTCATTACTATGCCAAACATGGTCAATCTTCTCAAGAGGAGTTCACTTTTGTCGGGACGTCCTTAACTAAAATGACCACCTTTTTTGAATAGGTAATATAACATCGTTTGCTTGAAAGCTCAAACATAGTCATTAGTCGTCGCAACATATAAACAAAATCCCTTTTTCCCTAACTATTGTAACCAAACATTATGCACAGTTTCTAACAAGTTGCACGTAGGCATGTCTGCAATATCTTCTACAAAGAATTTTTATAAAACAACATAAATCAATGTCAATTTCCTTCATAGTTATGTTATAGTATTTTGTGAGGATGTAACCAAGAAGGGATGAATGAAGGGTATGCTAAAATGTTTAAAACCTAACATGTTTCATAAACCTTCCCATTGTTGTACACAAAAATGCCAAAAATTAAGCGAATTCTTTAACTCTTGAAGTCCATCTTCATCAATAGCCCTTGTGAAAAATACTACCAACAACAAATGGTTGCATACCAAGCATCAACCTCTTCCAATGATGCTACATTCTTGTACTCATAGCATAATGCCTTATGTCATTCACGTAGCTTTAACTTAATTTGTTGTTTTTTGTGTTTGTCCATGGATTGAATCCAATGAAAGTGACAAGTACACTCCTTGTTAATCATAGGTTCATTTGGGTCATTTGAACCATACACTATGTGCACAACATTCCAATTGGCTTGAGCATTATTAGCCATGAAACCCTTGAAGTTTGGATAAGGAACATTTTTCACATCACCTTGTTTAATTTTCGCCTCATCACACATTGAACATTAATGTCTTCTGATTGCATGTTGCAAATTGCAATAGTCATCACTTTAAAATAAATTAGATCATACACATGTCAAGCCAAGGTCGTCCATCCATTGACATGTTTCACATGATCAAACATGATCCAACATATTTGAAGGTTACTTCCAAGCTGCATCCACTAGCATCTCCATACATGGACATCTTAAAAAGGAACATTTTTTCTTTAGAATGGCATGTGAAAAAAAAGAAAATTATGCAAGAGTCGAATGAAAGTATGTAGTTATGATCAATGGAAGAAAGATTGGTCGAATGCCACCAATCTACTTCTCCAAAAATAATAGTTGTGATGTCACAAACAAACATGATACAGATGAAGGAACATGATCACATGCAATGTGTTCCTATACCTCTAACAAAAATCAAAGCCCCTTGCAAAATCTTCTAAGACAAAACAATCTCGTAAACTTATACACCATACCTAAAGGACGGCTAGATGAAAAATGTGATGAACATGTCAAAACGAAAATAAATGCCTCCTAATTTAAAATAATCATTTCGTCAAGCTGTAATGGGTTCTACCCAAAGCCTCTTCCAAAGTGCAACCATTGATTCACATCACTGCAATGTTCCCACTATTGATTTACATCACAAGTGGAATTGGTCGAACCAAAAGTGGAATAAATAGATGACCACATGTCCCACCTATTGAAAAGGCATCAGAAAGTACCCAATTGAGACATAAATTTTTGACCTGATTGAACCATAAATTTATGACTCAATCCTTTTTTTTCAAGTGACAAATGTTACATATCAAAGATTATTATGGTTTCGAGTTTCCAAAAGTGGAATAAGTAGATGACCACATGTCCCACCTATTGAAAAGGCATCAAAACGTACCCAATTGAGACATAAATTTTTGACCTGATTGAACCATAAATTTATGACTCAATCCTTTTTTTTCAAGTCACAAATGTTACATATCAGAGATTGTTATGGTTTTGAGTTTCAATTTTAGGTTTGTTATGGCTCTAGGTTTGAGCTTTAGGGGCAAACTCAGAGAAAATAGGGCAAGCCTAAAATCAAATTAAGAGCCATAAGATGCCTACCAAGCTCACCTCCTAGTCTATAAATATAAGGACTCAAGTAGAAAAAGGTCGAAATTCTAATGTACATTGTTGTAAGTATGGTCATGATTGTTGGCAAAAAAATTTTAAAGTTCCATTCAACTTTGCACAATTTATCTCCTTTGTTCTTTTGGGTAAAGGAAATAATTCCATTTGATTTTGCATAACATGTTTGTCACCAAAAAGAAAGGGGAAATACATTTTTCATTGTATAAACCCCAATGTTGAACATACAGAAATTGATGTGTATCACTAAAGTTTTACTAAAATAGAAAGATTTACTTCAAGTATTACTTCTTCATCAAAATCCTTATAAACACCTAAATTTTATTTTCTTATTTCTATGGACCACAAATGATCAGTTTCATTCTTGATTTCCTCGCTAGGAGTCCACAAGTTGCTTCATAGGAGTGTTAATTCATACCCAACAACAGAAACCCCACAAAGGCCAACTCAACAACTTCACATGATTCCTTTTAGAAATTAGACAAAGATTCAGGGAAGGATTAATGAATGTAATTTGTTCTATTTTCCAATATCCCCTTCCCAAAAGCCTCGGAACTCCCACAAATGCAGCATGTATTCTCTCCTTAGGATGGAACACATCGCGCACTCATCATTTCAAGATCCCCAAAGGCATCACACATGAACTGCCACACAACCATTCTATAAATCCTTGACACACTCATCATCTCCTTTGTGTTTGGTCCTTATAGAAAACATGCAAGACCTCTAGACCTTTTTCTTGACATTCTTGGCACAGCGGAAGTTCAATCGTCAAGGTTCTTCCAACCTAGTAGTCTTAATCAAATTATATTCCTAATTAATTACCACACCCAAAATCCAAATCATCCACACATTTCTAATACTCCAAAAAATGTATCCACTTAGTTTTTCTTCATCACCAAAAAGCCTTCCTTATCTTTTTCAGCCGGCATCAAATATATTCCTCCTAACCTCATCCCTTCACTCCCCAGAAATCTTCTTGCTAATCTCTTTGCAAAACTATGATTCACAAAGCTCATGAAGAGTTTTCATTGAGCAGCTGGGATTGCGTTCCATCACAGAAACCAACTCACCAAGCTCCCTTCACCATAACCTACAAAGCAACAAAACAAACCAAATACAGAAACTAAACATAAACAATTTTTTTGTTGTCGTTGAATCACCGCACCGCTAGCAGTTCAACCACCAAATTGAATTAGGGTTTGCAGCCTTCATCCACATAAAACATCTGACATTATTTTTAGGTTACATGTTCCCCTTTTTTCAGGTTATGGAAAATGATTCCATTGAATCTTGCAAAACTTGTTTACCTTTTTTTTCACTGAAACAATATAGGTAATTTGTCCATTTATGGGTTGGAACTTGGCACCTTGGTAAGAAAAGAACTTGGGGTAAGCCCACCAATTGTTTTTTTGTTAGTTGCTTATGAAAATATGGACTTGTCTTGTGAAAGATAATTGAACTTTTTGAGAAGAAAATTACAAATCATACAAGGCCTATCAAAAGATAAACATGTCTTGATGTGTGGATGGCCTCTGTTTGGTTAAGTTAGGTTCGTAGCTTGTTGTATGTGTATGTGGTTTAGGATATACATGCCATGTAATTGTATTTGGGGATCTCATTTATGCTCCATGTAAGTGTATATGATGAGAGGTCAAATATTGGGAACAGCCTAGTAGAGTCTTTAATGAAAGGCAAGGGACTCAGAGGTGAGAAATCTAGATCTTTGCCATAATCTAGGTAATAGATATTGTGGGTGTTCTACAGATGAAGACTATTGTAGCACATCTTTGTTTTGCTCTAGCCATGAATCCTAGCTCTTGTTGCCAAATTTTGAGACCTGGCTACTTACACTCCCATAAAATGATAGAGGAAGAGTGGAATATGTCATAATAGATTGTAGCATTGGATTGTTGGAAGACATATTGTATGTCCTATGTATTTGTAAATTGGCATTAAAAAATTAGATTATCCCTAATGTTTCCCCATGTAATTTCTTCCAGGTGTTTTACATAAAGTATGCATTATGATTGTGTGGCTCCATTAGAGCTGATCTCCATTGATCTTGTTAAGCCATGAGCTATGAAGTAAGAATTCCATGAAAATGGTGCATGCACAATCTCTGATCATGAAGGTTCATACTACCTCTAAACATTATTCTCTTCTAGAGGCAAACTGCCCCATGGACACCATGAAGAGAAAATCTAGTTGCATTTGCACCGTGTATTTGTTGTAACCAGTTACAAAGATTGGAATGTAAATGATTGTTTTTAAAAAAAGATTTTTTAAAATGCCATCAAGAACAATTGAAAACACTACAAGAATTGCACTCTTCTATTGATAGAATTCTAAAGGAAATGCAACACAACTAAAGCACCGTTTCTATGTGACAGAAGAACTAAGAACCCAACAACCAAACATAACAGAAGTTCTATTATACCTAAGTGGTTGAGTCTAAATTAGACTCAAGCTTCATTAGGAAAGACCATTAGTCGAGAACAGATTTGAGTTTGAAGTTTTGTGATAAAACCAGTTCAGTCTGAACAGTGTTCAAATTTTCCTTGTTCAGAGGTACTAGCCTACTCCAGTTCCATGCTGTGATAGTCTCACCTTTTAGTTTTTTTTTATGGACTAGGTAAATGACAAGAGCACATAGGTTATTGGACATAATTGATTGTATGAAAGCATCAAGCTTATGCGTGATGGGACAGAAGTGGGTGTGAGTATAAAGTTCAACCAACCACCAAGAATGTGCAAAATGGTATTAGGGAGCTACAAAAATGTCAAAAGACAACAATATACATAATATAACTCAGGAGCTCTTGTCCAATGACATGCCATGCAGTAACATTTGCTAGATGCTCCTTATATATGGTTATGTGTTGCACTTTGTGAATGTTTTGCTATAATTTGATTGATGATAGTTGATAGCAATAGGTGTAGGTGTCAACATGATAACACCCAACAAAAGGTTTGGGGAAGCTTGCATGGCCACCACTAAGCCATTGGTAGGAGTTTCAACACCCAAAGTAGCAGCAAACAAGTACAAAGGTTTTTTGTTCATTGGTCAATATGCTTGTTTTCGGTGTCATTCCAGTGACAATGATAATTGGAACTACGTTATGTAGACCAGGTATAGGGTCTTTTCTCGTAACTAAGACAATTACACCATAGTCATCTACCATGACAATTATAAATGGTCAATTATGTGCCAGAATGACCAAAGTCTAACAATTACGTGTCAAAATGACAAAAGTTTGGGTAGTTTTCTTTTTCTGTCATTTTTTTAAAAACAATTCATTGTCACTGGTAGAGCAAAGCAGCGCAGAGCCCAAATTAGGTTTAGAATTGATGCCTTTGAGTCTATGCTTTTTGTTTCCAATAAGGAGGCTCACAACATTTGCACATAGAGACAACATTTGATCTGAAGAACTCAAAAAATCAAGGGTCAAAAAACAATAACTTGAGTTGAAAACAGCAGGTTGTAAATGACTATCTTGTGAGTGATGCATGGAAGAAGGATAATAGAGGTAAACTAAATTCATTTGTAAGATTTGTACATTATCTGTCTGCATGAAAGCCAATCATGCACCAACTGGAGGAAGACGTTTTGTTGACATTTTCATTGATGCTTCTCCTCAGAACACTTGCATCAATCAGCTACAATTCGTTGGATGTGAGGTGAGACAGTATTTTGTTCAAACTGCAGGTGCAAAACCAAAAGTGAACAGTGACAAAAATATCACCTAGCACAATTGGCATACTTACAACAAAATAGAGCATTGCGCAGAAATGAGTGGTGATAGCCCATCTGAAGTTGATATACTGACACAATCATATTCACAAACTTTAAAGCAGACATGGTTTTAGGAACGTTGGTTTTTTTCATTTTTCTCTACCTTCTCTAGCTGCATAGTATCTGGTGGGAATTCGCCAAAGTCTCCTTGTTGAATGGAGTAGACCAACCACATAAGACAGGAAGGACCTTGCCTACAAAAAATTGCCACCTGTCAGGTGTTGATTGCAAACGAAAGCTGAGGCCATCAGCAAAACCTGAACTTATCAATTTGTGCAACTGCAATATGATGCAACAAAATGACTTCTCTGCAGTTTTGCTTACATACTGAAGTCATGATATCTGCTGATATGTTCAAGGGGGCTATGCTCCACTAGAACTTATAAAGAGTTTTCCATCCTGAATACCTGGTATTGGGAGTTACAAGAATGGGGCTTTTATTGCTCATAAAATCCTGGGGGTTCTTCAATGGATATGTGTGCAAAAGCCTGTCGTCGCAATTTACACTGCAAAGAAACCAAAATCACGTCCTACTACTCAATACCTCCACCTGACTTCATATCTCCTGATGTGAATCCCTGGGCCATTAGCAGTTGATTTCCTTTCTTAATGGCAATTATTTGGTAACTATGTGCAAACTCCAAATTTAAAGAACAATGGAGAAGAAAGAAGCACAACAAAATCAAAACGTTAGGTAGCACAACATAACATGCAAATCTGAATAGTAAAATTGGAGAAGGGAGGGAGGGACCTGATGACAGTGGCCACAATGCCGGGGTCGACCAACCATGCAACTATAGGTGTCAGCAAAGGGCACCCCCAAGTGATTGCCAAATGTCACCACTTGTGCCTTTGTTAAATGGCTGTAGCAGTGGGGACAGAAAAGTTGAACAATTGCATAAACTGATGAAGATTTCTACAAGAGGCACTGCTGCCAATTTTATGCTGCTTTGCAGCAGCTCTATATATACTTGTTCAGAAACCATCCCACCCCTGAACAGCACTCCCCTTACAAAACTTTCACCAATAAATGCAAACATGGGTTAGGGTTTGCCCTTTACCTAAGTGGCGCAACCAAAGTTAGTGATGGCTTCAAAGTGGCTGCTGTTGCTCGAAAACTATCAAGAAATGACTGTGATGAACTGCAAACAATGAAAAAGTTTCTTATTTCTTCCCACAAAATGTGAGATTCACATCAGACTCTCTGAATACCAGCTAATGATCTCAATGCCCATTTGTTTTCAACAGTTTGCAAGGGGACCAAAACAGTTAAAAGCTCAATTCTGGGTTTGGTTGTACTTGCCAATCTAACAGAACTGGTGCACTTACATTCTAACGCTCACCAAACCTTCAATTCTAGGGTATGTGCTATTTTGGCACAAGCAAGTTGCAGTCTCCAGAAGGATCCACATCTTCCACACCTTACAAAATGTTCAAGGGGGTATATAAGAGCACTCGGGATAAAACACCAAAATAAGCCTGGATGGACATACCTTGAATAAGAACCAAGGTCATCTTTATTCAGTGCAAGCGCAATCACTCTTGACCCTACCTTCACACCCACAATCAGCCCCATTCATCATACCCATCTTAAAGTCTTCACCACACAACACATACTGAAGAAGAAGCAATCTCATAACAGTTCAGGTTAGAGAAACCTAGCACAGAAATTAAAAATATGACCTAGTAAAAAGTTCGCTTTCTAACTGCACCCCCAATTTGCTCAGAGGTGGAGGCCTGATGAGGTGAGATATACAGATTCATTCATTCCAAGGACCCATCTTGTATGTACTACAACTTGATGGGTCCCTCATAATACTTGTATGAAGAGATTTTGCTCTTTCAAGGTATCAAAAAGTTCATATATGCACATTGCCAATCCTGAAGTTTCCTGAATCCTTTGCCTACACAATCTGGACAAACATTGGAGTTTTACCTGGCAAGCATAACTAGCTCCAAGTGCCAAAATCACAAGATTTCGATGAGGTAAAGGTACAAATGACTTTGCTGGCTGTTGTAATGCCCTAAATTCTTCACCAACCTGCACCCTTATCCAACCCAATTAAACCAAATAACACAAATGGCACCAGAATGCCATATCTGTTCCATAAGCTTTGCAGCAACAAGCAAGAAAACACAAGAAAGCTTTCGACCAAAGATTCGAAATTATTAGACAGTGAACTATCATACTTAGATCCTTCACACACCTTTCCTCTGTGGAAGATTGAAAAGAGAAGCATCACCAAATCTCAAACCCTAAAGGGGGGACACAAATGATCTGAAGAACATTTGGCAACCTTTGACACCACCCATCTTCAATCAAACAACAAGCAAATCTACCATACTTATTCAGCTGCAGAGGAGAAAAAAATAGAATACTCACAGAAGACATATTGATGCGCCCAAGCTGAAGGTCAAGATGCTGACAGAGTTTCTCGCATGCCCGTTCTTCCATGGTAGCACCCTTCTGACCATAATTTATATACCTTCCATGCCATACCACTCTTGCTCACTGTTACCCATAATCTGCATCTATGATGTTTTCTCAGCAACAAAAATGGGAGAGGCATTTGATCAAATTTAGGGTTTTACTGTCACCACCGCTAACCATAGCAAACTTCATTTATAGTTAGTTATAAGATGTCATGCTATTTCATGGTTAGAACATGCCATGCATTTGTGGAGATTCCACAGAGAAGAGGAAGAATCCTGATTGCTCCCTGAACTCCTCAATTTCAAGGCACCAGTGGCAATTACAAAATTTCTGAACCCTGAACTTCAGAGCAAATTACTGAATGCTGCAAATATTCAATGCTTGTGACGAGCGAGGGAAGAAGGGGGAGGGGAAGGGAAGGAAGGGTTACAAAGGATGAAGACGAGATGCAGATGATCTCCAATGGTATAGCAGTGCTGCACTCTCTATTCCTCCACTCATCAACACCACACTTGATCCCGCCATCGACTCTTCTTCTTCCTGAAGCACATCATAATCACCATCAGAAAAGCCTTTCCCCTCTCTCTCTGTGTCTCTCTGTGTCTCTCTCTCTCTGTGTTCAAAAAGAAGCTCCGAACCTCCTCCTCACAGGCTATGCAGGAAATTGGATGATACCAAAAAACAAAGAAGACCCATGTTTTTCTTTGAGCATCAAAGAAGCAAAATCTCTTGCCACAAAGATACCAGGAAACTTTTCTATAGAAAACCCTAGCTCAGGATTAGGAGCATCATCAAACAACAGAATTTCTTGCCACAAATTCCCAGGCAACTTTTCTCTACTAGGGATCTCTAGCTCAGGTTTAGGAGGAGCATCAAGCAACATATATCTTTCTTGCCACAAATTCCAGCAAACTTTGCTCTGGAATCCTTACGCTAAGAAATCTTAGGAGCATCAAGCAAGAAGTAGATTTCTTGCCACAAAATTCCAGCAAACTTTGTTTTCTCTAGCACACTTATTAGTAGAAGCTAAGGATTAGGAGCATCAAGCAAGCAATCAGCAGATTTGCTTGCCACAACTTCCAGCAAACTTTTCTCTAGGATCCCTACCTCAGGGCATCATGAGCATCAATCAAGCAGCAGACTTCTTGCCACAACTACCAGGAAAAACTTTTGTTTAGCATCCGTACCTAAGAATTAGGAGCATCAAAGCAGCAGATTTCTTGTCACAAATTCCAGAAAACTTTTCTCTAGGGTTTAGGGTTCTGTAGCATGCTAACACCTCACGATAACGAGCATCAAGGAGCGGATCTGTTGCCACAACAAACTTTTCTCTAGGGAGTAGGATCACCAACAAGCAGCAGATTCTTGCCACAACAAGAACCTGGAAACTTTTTTTCTTTTGAATTCAGAGAATCAATGAAGCTGCAGATTTCTGCCACAACAAATACCAGGAACGTTTTCTTTTTCTCTATCCTTAGGGTTTAGGGTTCACTTAAGGATTTGAGAGCATCAACAACAAGAAGTAGCAGATTTCTTCCCACAGCATTTCAGGAAACTTTTCTTTAGCAGGAACAGCTTGACCAAAGGAGTAGTAGGAGCATCAACAACAAGCAGCCCAGATTTCTTGCCACAAATCGCAGGAAACTTTTCTATAGCAGAGTAAGACGGTGCAGTTTTTGATTTCAAGTTCATGCAAATGCATGCAAGCATTCACTTGTGTTCATGATTCTGGAAACATGATCTCACCCCCAAATTGTCTTGTTCTTCTCTGTAGTGTCGGATCTTGGCTGTGATGATGTCTGATCTTGCCTGCACATACAGTAGTAGAGGTTCATAGAGCTCAAGAAAGAAGGTTGTGAATGGGCGTTTGCTGTCATTATTGTGTGACAGCTTAGGAAATGGCAATGACAAAACATCAATGTATTTGGAACATGAGCAAACGAAAGAATTCAGCATTCAGTGATTGAGTGTAAGCATCTTGTGAAGGTGGTGGAAGGTGCTACTGCAAAGCAGCAGCTCACAAAATCATTATTTCAGTAATTTTGATCCTGGAATCCTTGAATCTCAAAACTTCACACAACATATGGATCATCTTCACACACCGCACACAGGCATGTAAGAAGATCGTTCATGATCTTATCATACAAAAGTGATGATCTGAAAGATGGAGAGAGCACTGCTTTCAAATGCTTTCAAATATGACAACAAGATGTGTCTTGTCTGCAAGACATGGTTTTGTTTAGATTTAGCTAGCGCATCTCCAGGCTACTTCGTACTGACAAGTTTGTGGAAACTCCTCCAAAGAGCATCCTGTATTCACACAACAAAGAAAACCTTCCAAATTAACTCTCCAGAAATGGAAATGGCAAAGTTTCATGTTCAAAGTTAAGTGCAAAAAAACAAATAGCCTCCTCCAGCAGTAGCACCAGGTTTCTTCAGAGCAAGTTTGTTCTTAAATTGAATCTGATGCTGGGGAAGATCAAACAGAATTTGAGGAGACATAGGAAGATCAAACCAAAACTGCAGGGTTGGTAAGTATTGCACCTGGGAGACACATCTGACTGATTGGCAAGAGCACGCTCAACTCGTACCTCAAATGGTGTTCCATGCCAGTTCACTTTCTGATCCTGTTTCCAACATCTCCGTCCCACATCAATCACACTTTACAGAACCATAAGCTGAAGGTGGGCTATACCCTACAGCTTAATGTTGCAAAAAATTCTGAGCTTTATCACTAATGTAAGAATTGCCACCATCAGTTTCAATAGATAACAAAAGATTCCAGGAATTGCAAAGGATTTTTCTGGCAAGCAGTAGTAGAATACCTCCTTGTATTTGTGAGTGAGATTTGGTTCGCCTTTGCCATCCCATAGCTGTGGGGACTGGACAAGAATATTCTCCCAATTGGCTGCTGGAACCACACCCAATATAGGTCTGCCCTTTGGACTTCTGTCGCCTTGTGACAACATCATACTCTGCTTGTTTGAACCACTTGAGGGAGCAGATTGCTCTTGAAAAACTGAAGCATGCTTGGAAGGAGTTGTTAGCAGCAGACCCCTAGAACATCTGGAGCAGACATCTTCTTTGTCTGTGTCATCTACATCCACCAAGGGTTGTGCAGATGACTCATAGTAGCTGTCAGAACCTTCAAATTCACTGCACGATTCATAGTTTATGGGAGAGTTTTCTGAGCAACCCAAGTCTATAGAGAAGGTGGTGGAGACACTGTTTGTCTCACTGCTATCCATGCTGGCTTCCTTTCCATCTCTCTTCCGCCCACCTGAGCCAATTGTACCAGCAATTGCACTGTCAGGCTCAGACACCTTGAATCAGTTCAGAAGAGCAAGAAGGTAAGACTACTATTGGAAACATCTTGCTCAATGTCTTCATGGTCAAGTTCGAGAAGATGGGTCTTTTCATACTGAACACTTGATCATTCTGCAGCATACATAACTGGAGCCAAGCTCTACAACCAAAACAGAATTCCCATATGAATAAATGCAAGCAACATCAATTGACACTGACCTTTCTTGGAATCTGAGCTTGATTTTTCATCACTTGAGGCAGACTTGTGCACAGAGTTCCAGTATTGAACTCGACTCATGACCAAAGAAGTAGGTGGTGTCTTACAGTCCTCAATGGGTATTTGTTGTTCCGTCTCCTGCTGCAGCTTGATTGTACATTCTTTCTCATGAGTCTTTGTCTTCTCATCAGTGTCATATACATAAGACAGGAAATCTTGCTTTGCACCTTCCTTCTCTGCAGATTTGACCTGCAGTGGCCTTGTATTCTGGTGCCATTGCTTTCCCACAGGGTCTGTTTCCTTGGGAGGCATTGACTCTTGCTCTTTTGTTGCAAACTGAATACAATTGATGCTTTGCATAGCATCTGTACCTGCATCTGCATGGCCTTGTTGATCACTGATGTTGGGATGGAAGTCAATATTCTCGGGCGACAAAGTCCAGCAAGAGCTGTTAGCTGTTGATGGCAAAGGAATAACCTGATTCTCAAACTTTGGCAGAAGTTCATGATCTCTGCTGCCTATAGACTTAGCTGAATTCAATAGCGAAGGCAGCTCATTTCTTTTGAATTCTGTGGCCTGATAAACCGCACTTCTTGATGGCTTTCTCTTTGGGGTGAAGGTAGGGGAGGCACACTGCAGGGGCAGGACCTCTTCTCCATCATCATCAGAAGCAAAAGCATTATCAAACACTGCATACACAAGTTTTCCTTCAACACCGCTCAAAAACTCTGGTTCAACAACAGGAGAACCAAGTGCTGTGTTTGATGAAACAGGTAAATTAGAGAGCACGTCAGGTTCTCTGGAAGCAGACCATTTTCTTGGAGAGGGGGATGGAGAGGCACACTGGACAGGTTCAAGGTCTGTGCTGCCTACAAACCTACTAGGTGCATGACCATTTGCATCAAAGATTCCTTCAGGCTGCTTCTCAGTTCCTGCTTCAGGGTCTTCAGGAGCTGCAGAGGTTTCAAAGCTTTGGTTCCTATTGCTGTCACTCAACGTGACCCCAGCACTGCAAGGCATTTCATGGTTTCTCAAAACCTGCTCTACCTCACTTTTGCTACTCAAGGATACTTCTTCTGTAGACAAAGCTTCTTTCACAGGTGATAGCGGTTGCCAGAATCCACGAGACCTGAATGTCATGGACCTCTTTCGTGATGTACCAAAGAGGCTGCCTACATTACTGGGTGAGCTACTTGTCAAAGACAGTTGGGTTTGTTGCTGCTGGTTGAATGATTCTACCACACTCGAGGACTGGTCCGCAAAAGGACCAGAAAGTATGGCATGATTTGAGCTTACAGGACTCAGGGATCGGTCATTGGCCTGACTTTCAATGGGTTCCTGATGTGCTACCCTTCTTTGTCGCCTCTTCCGTGCTTTTTGCAGATCCTTTAGCAAGCTATCAGCACTGTCTACAGCACCCCACATCTGCAGTGATGACTTATGGGGAGACTTTGCATTATCTTTCAGAGAATTGGGGCTCAGCTTCACATTTGTTGAAGAGCCACTGGGACATGGGCCATCACGAACCTCAATCCATTGAACTTCTGTAGATTCATTTAATTGGGTAGTGCTATTGATGGAGCCCAAACTCTCAACCTTTCCATTTTCCTGTGAGCATTACATGTAGACATGTCAGATCAAGCAAACAGAAGGTCTACACTTCCAGAGAGGTACTACAGAGGGGTACTCTCCATGAAGTAAATACATTACATCAAAGTGGTTTCACCTGCAAGGTTTGAAGATTCTCTTTTTCATGGATTGCCCAGGAAGCCAAACTGGTACTTGTGGGTGAAGAGTTCTTATAGCTCAGGCCTGAGGTGGGAGTCCTTGAGACCATTCCTCCAAGTATCTTTGTATCTGGTCCATTGTCGCCGGTGGGGTTTGACCTCTCTGAATGTATGTTCTGTTCATCCCATGTGTGGTAGAGCTGAAATTGGGGTTTGAAGGAGTGAACTGGCTGAAGAACTTTTGCATGTACTTGCTGCAGGCCATTTACTTCTGCTGCAGCCACAGACCTGAAGAAGGAAAATTTATCAAGCTTCAAGTTCAATTGTTACCAGTTAATCCCAACTTCTCTCCCCCAGAAGCTACCTGGAAAATGTTCCTGAGTTTCAGGACTTACCCAATGGATGCATCCCAGGGTAGACTGAGAGATTCATCTAAGCTGCCAGTCCAACTCAGAGGTCCAGAGAAACATCTTTGGAACTGCTTGACTGATCTGTCTCTGTTTTGTTGCTTCCTCATGTCAGTAGCATCATCACAAATTGACAAGGGCTTCGAATCTTGTGGAAAAAGCGTCTCCCTGCTTTTTGAAGCTTGTGCCTGATAATAATTTTCAGGTTTATGAAGGACACCACAGGAGCGCAGATAGTTCACCTGTGGAAAACAGAAGTTAGTTATGTTCTAGGCTGTGTAGTTGATCCAAAAATGATATGTGGCTTTATAGGAAACATCAAGCACAAAGCACCATACCTCTTCTCTAAGTCTTTTTGCTTCTTCTTCTTCAGCAGCCAGCCTGTGACGAAGTGCAGCAAGCTCCTCCTTGAGTTCATCCACATCAGATCGCAAGCTTGACCCATCGTCAGAAAGGAAGCTTCTCACAGTTCTGCCCTCTGAGGCTTTCAGCAGGGTGTTGCTGCTTATGCAGGTGCTCACAGATGACACAGGAACCTTAATTGTATTCCCACCACCTTCAGGCTCACCACATTTGTAGCTGGATTGCACTGCTCTTCTCTTAAAGGTCTCTGCAGACCTTTGTCCTGAGAATTGAAATCCTACTACCAATCAATGCTTCTTCACAAAAACATATCTTGCAGTCCAACAAGAACAGCTAGCTAAGAAACCCCACAAATAGAGCTATGTTTGCAGAATCCATCAATCAGATACAGGTGGTCACATACAAATTGTGATTCTGTATGAAAGAACATGCTCGCAGAAGGACCCATTCAGTCAATCAGTGCCCTAGAGAATACTGGACATAGTGTGTGGTAGCAATCCTCAGCACAAGATTGTTCATTATTGAGCTCAATGACAAGTGAAGAACAAGGTATTATGATTGCATTCCACAACCACTACTTCCAATCCTCTGCACTGTTTCTTGTGACATTATTCGCTGGCATTATTCAGCTTTACAAACCTTGTTTGGGGCGATGCACAGACAGATGCTGCTGGAACCTTGAGGAATCTGACTGGGAGCTCCCTCCACCCTGCAACACCATTTGCAACTATGGATGTCAGGAAACATGGTTGTGATTGTATCTCAGAAGCAAAATGCATGTGGTGGCAGTTGCAAAAGCAGAAACCAACATTGAAACTCGTCCAATTAAGATCAGCATTTATATACAGCACTCCTGGGAAATAAAGGCACCACTTCCAGAGATTCTCTCCTGCAACAGAAATTGGGATTACTGAGAAAATCTCCTCCCGTGCTCCCTCTTATCATTGACACAAAATTCAAAAGAAACAATTGCTGCTGCTTCTGAATGCTACAGAACATATGATGATGACCCATAAAATGCTCCATCACTCAGGGGATCTTTGGTTGAGCGTGGAAACCCATCAAGAGGAAGGGCAGACTGAGAACGTACACTGCTTGAGGAATGAGCTGATGATCTCCCTGCACAAATTCGATAGGGTTGAACTCCATGTTTTCCTCGAAGGCAAGTCCATAGCCAGCCCATTACTTTCTTCCACCTTCACATACACCTACGCCACCTGCCTGCCTGCCTCGGGCCTTCCTTTTTCTAATCACAAAGCTAGGATGAAAATCCGTGAGCTGCAACAGGAAGCAACTGTTGTCATCAACTGCATGATGAGCTCCATATCTCTCAGAAAAAGCCCCCTCCTTTGTACCCTCCTCCTACATTGCAACCGAGTCCCACTTTGAGGCTCCCAAATTCCAGCAATCCCAACCAAGATTTCTTCACCAAGTGTAGGTAGTATCCGAGTCTTCTAGCCTCCAACTTCAACACAGATGCCAAGAAAAACCTAAAGCACAAAATCTGTGAAATCTCAAAGGCCTGATAGAACAGAGACGAGGCCAATAGAAGAGAAAAGCGCAAGTTGCATGTCGGCAATGCTCATAACACGCCGCAGACGAAGAAATATGAGAATAGACAAAGACAACAACTACTCAGACTGGAAGCCGAAAAACAAACAACATCAGCTGATATGAATGCTTGCCCGAAAAAACCGACTACCAATCTTGAAGAAAGCGAAAAGAAGAAAAATGCCGCTGGAAATGCGAATCCTCCGATGCAACAACTACTACTACTTGAACTGGAAAAGTCAAATCCTCAACTCAAACAACAGAAGAATAATACCACCTGCAACCGAAACAAACGTCTTCTGTACTCCCTAAACTGCTGAAGAGAAGATGATGATGAAGCTGATGATGATTATGAACATGATGAAAATGATGATGATGATGATTATGAAGAAGAAGTTGATGAAAATGACGATGATGATGATGATTATGAAGCGGAAGATAATGATGATAATGATTATGAAGAAGATGATGATGATGTTGATTATGAAGAAGAAGATGATGATGACAACGTTGAAGAAGAAGAAGAAGAAAAAGAAGATGACGAAGAAGAAGGATTGTAGCGGGAGTCATCACAATTCCAAATTCAAAAACGGCGAAAAAAGACAAATACGAAAAGAGCTCCTTACTACATACGCATACCTCCTACCTAGGTATACTGTTCACCGAAAGAAAGAGCGCGCGAGCGACAGGAGTTGACCTCACAGCTGCCATGTCCTTTACCAAATCGGGCATGATTAAGAACCTCATCCAAAAACAACAATAACAAGGAACAGGTTGCAGAACTAATAATCATGGCGACAAAATCCTTCTTCGACTAATAAAGGCAATCATAGCCAAAGCAGCAGCGGGAGAAGAAGAGCATCATCACAATCCATCATCCCTCCAAATGAACGACTAGTGATGCTACTGACAGACTGACAGGCAGACGGACAGACAGGAGGAGATTTGCGAGAAGAACAAACCAGCACTGGAAAGATAGCGAGACTTCTCACATGAAAAATCATTCGTTCTGTCGCCTGTTTTGAAAATTTTAAAAACTGGCGATCCACCTACCAGTTGCCGCTGGCATCCTGGAGCTGTAAATCTCTGGATCCAGCGATCCCTGCCAGACGACAATGCATGTGGATCCGCGCGGAAGCGAAGCGAGCGAGCGAGGGAGCGTGTGGATCCTCCGCGGAAGGAAACGAAAGGCCCCTGGGAGCGAGCGAACGGAGACAAGACCGTTGAGAAGGAACGTCCGAACGTACCCTTCGTGTGTGTCAGGGGCCGATGAGCGGTCCCTCGTTCGAAGTGCCGAGTTCGAGAACGTAAGGGACGTTGGGAGTTGGGACGTTGGTTTTGCGGATGTGGTTATGTGGTGGGACCTCGATTTTGGGACCCCATTTTTGTTTACGTTGTTCTGGGGGAATCTTACTTATTACCAGTGGTGGGCGGTTCTTTGAATTTTGTAAAGAACCGCCGATCCCGGTTCTTTAAATAGTTCAGAATCATTGGTTCCAGTTGTCTGAAAAAGCGTCAAAGAACTGTCGGATCTTTGACCGGTTCTTTGACTTTTTCAAAACAAGTGAGAATTGCGGTTATATGCCAAAACCAGTTAATGGAAAACTTAAGACCCGGTGGGTAAGTGGATATATACCTGGGCTGATATACGGTGGGTATCTGTCCCTCAGTCTAAGAACCGCCCAACACTTCTTATTACCCTGGAAATTGAATCAAATTAGGTACCCAATTCCTTTTTACTTTCCAACATCCAAAAGTTAAATGAACTTTTAAATTTTCATTCCTTTTTTTTTTAATCTTTCCATCCAAAAATTGAAGTCTTAAATTTGTCATTCTTATTTTTCTTTTCTATATATCCAGAAATTGAATAAATAATTTCACTGATTTTTTTTGTTTCCATTCAAAACTTTGAATAAAACATTCGTTCTTACTTTCCATCAGAAAATTAAATAAATAAAATTCATTCACTTTCTCCTTCCGTCCGTAACAAAATTGAGCTCTTTTGTCATTCCTTTTTTCTTTCCATCCCAAAATTGAAGTCTTCCTAATTCTTTGTTCTTTCCATCCAAAAATTGAATTTAAAAAATCCATTCTTTTTTTATTGTTTATTCAAAAGATTAAGTAAAATTCCTACTTCTACATCACCTTCACAAAACTCCATTTTGATGTCATTTGCGAATAGATGGATGATTTTTATTTTTATTTTTTAACTTATTTATTGGGACTACATTAGCTCACTTACATTGATTCACATGGTAGCCTTTGCTTGTATTAGTAATAAATTAAATATCAAGATATTAGGATATTTTGTTTCAAAAGATTAGCCTATGAATATTTCTCATAATTTTCTTTTTATATGGGAAATGACTCTTATCAAATATGACAACCCAACTTATAGTTGGTAATGTTACCCTTAACAAACATTTTCAAACTTGTTATTTTTTGGATTTCTTTTCAATGCTTAATATTGTGGATTTGCATGAGTTCAACACAACTTCATTTATTACCTATATACATTTATGCTCCTCAAAATGACACAATATAATTGAAATTATCATTTTTTTAAAAAAAATTAACAACCTTTAGAGCCAAATTTTTGATTCTTTTGTATCAATGTGTTACCCACTTTGAGAAATGTATAAATTAACATGCATTATAAAATAAAATAACTCTTGAAATTACCTTATGTAATTTCAACAAAAAAAAAAGGAATCATATTACAGGATGAATGATTCTTCTAGTCTTATTCCAAGAACACATCATTTATGAAATTAGATGTAATGAATAAAGAAAAACAACATTTAAGATTGGCGTACCCTTTCAATAAATGGAATTTTAATTGTCATTCAATATATACCATAGCAATAATCCATTCCAATCATTTTGTAAACTTCAAATTTAATATTTTGAAGACGAGAAAAGAGTTGCCTATTGAAAGAAAATATTCAAAACTCAAAGATACGTGTTAACATGAAGGGTAATAAATCAAAAGTTTATCAAATAAAATGCAACGATGCTCATGAAATGCAAGACTTGTAAGATATGCTTTTAGATATTTTGAACACTCACAATTCAACAAATTCCAATTAGCACCTTGTCCTAATTAGTCAAAAATAAGTTGTAATGAAGAAAATTGAAATGTTACATAAGGGATAATTTTTGTTCTTTAATATCAAAATCCAACAATTAGATTTTAGATCCATTGGTGACATTGAGTACATGATTCCAACATCAATATTTCTTTTGGACATGTGTGGACACCAACTTATTGAAGTGTCATATTTTGGGTTTAGCAACATTATAGCACATAGGTTGGAGATTGTTTTTTCAAGTTAACCTAATTTACATGGTAGCATAATATATAGTTGCAAAAGGTCGACCTAGATTCATAAGGTATCTAGACACACGCTTACAAAGTGGAAGAACCCATGGGGCATTTTGAAAGACAAAACACTTGCATGTGTGCAAGCATTTTGTTTCTCAAATGCCCCCACATCATTTATTATTATTTTCCCATGATACTTGGTGGGTATCTAGTGGGTGCCCTTCAAGTATCACAAGAATAAATAAATAATTTGTCAATTTACACCTTGTAACACCTTTGGCTATAAACACTACTGAAATTAGGCTTACCTTGGCTTTACCTTGCATGGGCCCTTATTTTAGTAATGCCCACAACCTCAAGTGTTATCCTACAAATAATCTTCACAAGTTTCTAAACAATGAACCAACATACTATATCTTTTGTAAGTTTGAAGAGTGCATGGAAGATGGCACCTCTAGTTAACATTAGGTTTTGTGTAGTTTTTGTTTTGACATACGAACAAGTTCAAAAGAATCAATTGAATTGAATGAAAGATGGAGTCATTTCAATGAAAGGTTAAAAAACAAAACATAATGTTATCAAACTGAAATGCCTAAAATTTCATAGCAATCAATCTAAAAAAAAAATTGCTAGTCAAAATTGATCCTTCATGCTAATGATTCCTTTTTTGCTATGTCTAGTTGTGCAATAAAGAACTAGTTGTTTGGAATTTGAAAACATTCAATGTTGACATAGGATAATTTGAATTCCCATTGAGGTGTATAGAGTTAGGCAAGGTGAACATTACATAATTTGAATTCTCATCAGGGTAAGTGGAGTTTTATAAGGTGATGATAGGGTGTGTTTTAGAATATACCCAAGGCCATTAATTCACACCAATGAATATTGTATTACAAAAGCTAACTATCACCATTTGCGCTATATTTTAGTTTCTTTCACCATGAATAGCATGAATGGCAAACTAGAAGGTAGAATGTACCCCCTAGGATGCATTCTTGAATCTAAAGCTCCATATGTACGTCATAAAGTCCTACCTAACCTAATTAGGTAGATCATGAACAAAAGTAAAACCAGTAGATTGGAAACTAATGTAGGTGGGTAGGAAATTGATATATCAGCCCTAAAGACTAATTTTAGTATCAAAGAGGGCTTGAAACTCACCAAAATGGCACATACATAGCCAAGTCCAAGAAGATCTACAGTTATGGGATTATATTATATATAGGAAAACAGTAAAATTTTGGACCAATGTTGGGTGGGTATCAATTTGCTATTGAGAACTAGGTTAGTTATCAATTGGTTTTTTCAATAAAAACTAGTTGGTATCATTAAAGTACTACCCAAGTTGATAATTGGAAACTATGGTATCAGTTTTGAAAGAAATAATTTTTCATTAAAATTTTCATACTCAAGTAGGTTTTATGGATAACCCACGGTACAATTCTTTGGGAGGGGGGGGAGATATAAGGAGCCTATATGTATCATTTTTGAAAAAAATAGTTTTTCATGAAAATTTTCATACTCAAGTAGGTTTTATGGATAACCCATGGTACAATTCTTTGGGAGGGGCGTCTAATCTCTCAGACTTGCTCTGTATGGAGAGATATAAGGAGGAGCCTATATGGTATAATTTTTGGAAGAAATAATTTTTCATTAAAATTTTCATACTCAAGTAGGTTTTATGGATAACCCATGGTACAATTCTTTGGGAGGGAAGGAGATATAAGGAGCCTAGAGGTAGGGTGTTAGGTAATAGGTTATTAATGTTTAGGTGAAGCAATTATTTAGGGTCAAGTTATAAGAAACGGCTCTAGTTAGAGGTGATGTTCTTCTTGCATGGGGAGCAAAAGATAAAAAGTTCAACAAATTCTTGTTTCATGTGTTTTTTTTTTTTTTGGCTTGTTTAAACTTTGCATGACCAGTGATTAATTCCTCGTTAGTTGTTTTTTCTTCATTCTTGACGGAGAGCTTTGCTTTTTTATCTATTTTTTCATTGTTGCAAATGTTATTCGGGTCCTTTTTCTTTTTTTGCTGCAAGTTTTTCTTCTTTTTTTCATTTTGTTCCAACTTTGTTGTTTTCTTGTTTTTTGTTATAAGTTTTTTTTTCTTGGGGTTTTTGTTAAGGTGTTTCATTTTTTTTGGGTTGTAAGTACTAATTGTAGTTGTTAAAAGCAAATCTTATGTTTGATGGACATTAATATTGTTCATGTTTTTGGGTCAATTATGGGCTTTCAAGGTTACTCTTGGGTTCTTGGTGTTGTTCATGTGTGTTGTCAACATTATTCAAGCATTTTCATGTTGCTTATGTTTGTTGCAAACATTGTTCATATGTGCTATAGGTGCTACTCAAGTGTTTTCAACATTGTTTTATGTGTTGTGGGTGCTATCAATTTTGCTTAAGTGTTATTAATGTTATTTGAAATGCTACAAGTGTTGCTGATGTTATTTGAACAATTTTGGTGCTGCTTGGGCATTGCAAGACTTTTTGGGGTGTTGTTAGGTGTTATTATTGTTGTTTTTTGTGTTCCAATGTATGTTTGAGTGTTGTTAATGTGGTTTGTGGTGATGTCTATGTTTTGTGAATGTTGCAAGGTGTTGCTAGAATGATGCACATGGTGTTTTTTCTCAAGTACCACCATTAACCCCCTCTTTGTTTTTGTTCAAGTGTTGCATCTAGTGTTGCGCATGGTGTTATTTTCAAATACCACCATTAATCTCCATTTTTTGGGGGGGCATGGATCCTTTCAAAAAGGATAATGTGCATCAAAAATATTTTTTGGAGAATTTGGGTTTCCTTGTTGTCAAAAACCATTTGCACATTCAATTTGTTGAAAATATTTAGTTGAAATGTTTGGTAATGTAATCGTGCGCCCTTCATGTTGTTTATTCCTTTAAAAAAAATTGGTCAACAAGTGTTATTAGGCCTAGTTGAAAAAACAAAATAAATTTATTGTCTTACTAGTTTTAATAGATTATGTTTCTGCTACTATAAGTTTTGATCTTTAGATGCCAAATTGGGACATGATTTTTTGCATTGGTTGTGAATTTTTAAGGAAAATATTGGGTGCCAATACATATTATAATTGACTTGTTTGAAACATTGACAAGAAATTTGCAATACCTCTTACAAAAATATGGATTGATAAAATTAATCCTTGTTTATGTCAAGGATGATGTATCAAGTTCAAATACCATGATAAATAATTTAAAATCAATTGTTGATTGTGAAAGTTTAGGTGTGGCAAAAAGTTTTCAAGGCATATGTTTTAGACATGCCTTCTCTAAGGTTTGTCAATATGCAACTGCTAATGAAAAAGTGCACATGGGTTTGAAATATGTTTCCGTCAAATTTGCTTAGAGCAAGTTTGCAAAAAAATATAACATGGCTTTAAAAATCAAAGAAAGGAAAATAAGAATGGATGAAACCTTGTATTACTATAAGTTTTAATAAGCCCAAAAATTTGAATACGTTAATCAAAACAAGGTGAAATGCAAGTTGATATATTTTGGTTTTTTGTTTTTTCTCCATTGTTTTGAATTTTGTTGCTACATGATTTTGCTTCATGGTTGGAGATTTGATTTGTGCATATTTGTAAACAAAGTGATCATGTTTCAATAAGCTTTTCAATTTTGAGAAATCATTGTCATAGGTTATGGTAGGCAAATTCGTCCTAGGGTCATTGGTCATTCACCCCCTCTTCTCACATGGCATATGTTTATTACAAACATTAATTTGTTTCTTGTTATCATTGCTTGTGTTTTAAACCAGTCAAAGGGTCACTAGTTGTTGAATGATGTCTTGAATACAACCATATCCATGAATGTTAAGTTAAAGGAAAAAGTGAATAATCCTCATGCTTTGGATCATGTTTTGAGTAATGATGATTTAAGCCTAGATATTGATTTGGGACTTTTGATTTGGGGACTTTTGCAAAAATATAAAAAAAGAAGTTTATGGGGTCATTGATTCTTTCATTTCCTTCTTAACAAAATATGATGAGAGGCCCACAAGGGACATTTAGTGTAAAGTTTGGGATCTACGTGCATCAAACAACCATTTTTAAGGGGGTTATTAGATAATTGTCCAACCTATTTTTTATCACCCTATTATATACATATTAAAACCACCCTATATTAATTATAATCCATTATTTCATATATTACATACATTATATTATAATTAAATTGATTATTTGAATAAAATGTACCCTATTTTTTAGTTAATTAACTTATAATTTTTACCCAACAACCAATATATTGCACCTTATATTTTTATTCATGTGTTCTCTACTTTTTTTTTACTATTGTCCCCCCCATGAAGAGAGGAGAACTCACAATATGTTATTACATAAGTTTCAAAGTTTGAAATTGACTTTAATTTCTTGTATAGGTCATGAACAAGGGGTCATCATAACTAAAGAATATGATATGGTGTCCTTGTTTCCTATGTTTTTGAAAGTTTATCATCATTTAAACCCATTGTCTAAAGTTGAAAGTTCTTTTGCTAAGAAAATTGATAAAGATACCAATTTGGACATCTTTGAGATGCTAATAAACACTTGTGAAAGAGCTTATTTCTTGAAAATTGATGATATTTTTAAAACATCAAATGGATGTAAAAGACATCAAATGGCCTTTGGAATGGTGGAGGAAACATGTTCCCAATTGTTGGGTTTTTAACTAACAAATATTGGGGATTATAGGTTAATTTCAAATTGAAATTAAAAGAAAATTTCCCCTTGTTAATATTCACCAATTTGAAGAGTTGTCACTTACAATCAAATAACTTTGAAAAATTAATCTTTGTGATTAAAAATTGACCAAATGATGCAATAATCAATTATAAGGCTCCTTTTAATTTGGTAAAATTGATAGATTATGAAATAGATTAGATGGGTGGAAAAATTTAATTAATCTTGTGATTTTTCCAAACTAAATTTTATTCTAAACATTGGATCTTTGTAATGAAGTTTGTTGGTTTTCTTTCTTGGCCTATGAAATTTTGGAAAAATTGTAATCCTTTATATATTAATTCTAAAATCTCAAATTGATGTTAAAGAACTAACTAAATATAATAGACTAATATGAATGAAATAAAATTTGATTATGAAAAAACCAATTTGGCATGAGGAATTTTTTTTGATAAGGTAATTAAAATTGATAGAGTTTTTATGTAATAAAACCTCCTTTTTATTGAAAAATTTAAAAACCAAATCAACTAGTTATTAAAAAAGTTAATAACCACCCAACACTAGTTTGGACCTCCATGGGTGTTGCAATACGAGGATTATACAAAAATATGAATTTACTAACATCCTTTTTAATATGTTTGTTTTGAAAATTTTATGTTTTAGGGTTCAAGGGACATATCCATGTACACAACAAAGGCCTTGACTAGAAAAAAAAGGGTTCCACAAAAGTACATGAACTTACACATGTACATAGGCACTTTGCATAAACATAAGTGCAAATAATCATGATTAGTTTTAAGAAGCTTTTTTTTTCTTGCTCGAATAGCTCGAATGCATTGTTGGAGCCTCATTACCGATCCCACCCATGATTCCCATATCATTTGAACAATGTGGGCCCAAGTTAATTCAAGGTTTAATCAACATTGACAAGTTGTCACATCTCCAAGTAAACATACATAAACATATAGATTTGCAACAAAACTTATGGTACCTCTTCATGTGTGTTTCTCTATTGCTCTTTTAGAGTCTTAAAAGTCTCTTCCATCTATTGCTTGGAAGAGATATTTGAACAAAGATGGTTGAGTATGGGTTCAGGGTTTAGAGATTTACTTAACTTATATTTATTTGTTAGGTTTGAGTCTATTCATTAGCAATGAAAAAATGAAAACCAAGATTGTAATTGATCCTAATTGTAATTACTAATTGTAGATCAAACACCCAAGGATCCATCCGATTGTCTCACAACTAATTAGTGATGGAAGGTAAGGAGTTCAATTCATCACCCCAAATATTACACTTTACATAATATGAATACATTGAAAGCAAAAAATGGAACCCAATTTGCCTTTTTTTCATAAATCAATGCAAGCAACATTTAAGGTGAAACTTCAAACAATCACAATGAAAATGCAAACAGTGGGGGGAAAGGGAACTCACAACTTTGCCAAGATGTATTTTATATTCAATTGATGACATTAGCCTTAAACATAGCCAATTTTTTTTCACTAACAATGTCCCCATCATTTTGAAAACATTGTGTCTTGATCCAACTACTCCAAATCTTGTTCCATCCCAACTTGAACTCATTCATATGTATGAAATTGCAAAGAAAGGGTTTAAGGTTCCCTAAACACTAAACCCCAACAACAACAATTGGAACATAACAAGATAATGAATGCATACATAACCTTATGAAAATAACTTTTCACAACGCCCATCTTTGAATTCAACATTCTTTCCCATGAAATTAAACACCCACAACCAACAGAATGAAAATAAACTACATACCAAAAAAAAAACCAACCTTTTACACCATTTCATTTTCAAATGCTAAATGGTGTAAATTGTTGTCACATTTGGTGGTTATTTCTTATATATTTTACTAACCCTCTTGCCCCATAAATTTCAACTAGAATTGGAACCTTTCCAACAACAACCAACATTTAGGTTATGTCAGATCACTACAAGAAATCATGGTTTTTCAAAAGGTTCAACTTGATTATAATGTGCACATTGATCAAAAGGATGTTCACTTTTATTAAAGTCATGGGGCATGAAAGACACATGGTTTGTTTGGTTGGTTCTTTTGATTGAAATGACCATTTTAACCAAATGTTAAATCGTACATCCAAACAAGAAGGACAAATTTTTAAAATGTTCCATCAAAATGCCCATGGCCTAGTCAAATTAACCATATTAAATTATCATGTTTAATCAAATTGGCCATATTAATTTGGTTAGCTAACCTACAAGGCTACCTACCTACGTACTTATCTAAATATGCCCTATTTACCTACCTATCTATCTATGCACCTACTATTTATTTATTTATTTACCTAATAACCTATTTATTTACCTACCTACCTATTTATCTACCTACATACCTACCTATACTCTATATAAATAGGTATGTACATTTAAAAAGATAGGTAGGTAGTCATTTGTCTTTACCTATTTATCTAATTGGGTACCTATTTACTTACTTATGAAAAAAATTTGAAGTTCAAATGTTGTTATACATAATGACAAAAAATTCATCAAAGTTCAAAGAAACATGTTAAATATATTTAATATCATATTGTTTTATAAAGTGATGTGGTGATTTGATGGTCAAAACATTGTTGTGAATCCAAGGAGACCAAGGTTCAATCACCTTTACCAACATATACTATGTGTATATATATACCTTGTACATGTATAATACATAAATGGGTTGTTATGAATAAGTAGGTAAGAGGCCATGGTGGGTAGGAATGTACTTGCTATTTTTATATTAATTATATTTTTATATTTAAAAATTGAGTTATTTTTAAAAATTAAATTTGTTTGGTTCCCTTTTGTTTCCGATTTGAATAGTCAAAAAGACCATCTTATGGTCAGTAAAAAAATCACAAGTTGAATATAATGTGTTCAAATTGACTTGTCTAGTATGACTAAATGGTCAAAATCACCAAATGCCAAAATGATTGCCTTTTGGTTTAGTTTTTTAATCAAATAAACCATGATTTCTTAATTGGACATAAACATCAAAACTCATATTAGCAAATTACTATATAACATTGTTAAAGATTGGGTTTGTTGTCCACTAATTAGGGTTACATAGACAAGCAATTAGCTTGATGAGATCATCATAAAATTTGTTTGACCCCATTATGGAAAATTTGCAACCATGCTATGAAAATCTCATCTAGACTTTTTTTTGTGGGTCTTATTGACAAGATCATCATCAAATATGTTACACAACCTCAAGAAAAATTCACAACCATGTTACAAAAACTCCTCCACCTCTTTATGCAAGTCTTCAAACTAAGTCCCAAGAGTGAGCCATTTTCCAAAATGCATTTATTTCCCCTAATCTTTTGCAAAATGCCACACCATATTCTTTTGTTTTATTTTGGTTTTCCCTCTTTTCTCTCTTCATAACTTCATCTTCAAAAAAGATTTCGTCTTTGAAATATTTTGAATATGTTGGGTATGTTATAAAATGAGTGTGGCATTTGAAAAAGAAATACCGAAAGAAGGGTAGTTTGAAAATGACACTTACTCTTGGATTTAATTTGAAGCAATAATAGGTACAAAAAATAAGGTGAAGGAGGAGAAGTTTGTAACATGTTTGTGTGAATTTTTTCTTGAGAATGTTGCACAAATGATCATAACTTTTACTTACTTTTTTTGAATTGCTTGAACACAACAACCTTTGTTTATAGGTATTGTTGAAACTCCTTCATGGATGCCATCATCATGGCTTTTTCCCCATTTCCTTTTCCCTCTCCCCACCTCACAAAAACAATAGTTTTTTCATCAACACAAGAAACTCTAACTTTAGTCTTAGTCCATGCTTTCCTTTCCCTTCTCCCAACCTTGCAACCACAAATTTTTTTTCTTTGACACTAAAAACCCTAATTTTAGCCCTATGCATGGGAACCAAGGTAGAATTTGGGGAATTCAAATGTTGTCATGTGAGTAGGTAGGTACATAGGATAGGTCTTTTAATAAGTATGTATGTAGGTATGTAAATACTGATGTTGTACCCATAAATAAGGCGAAATTTGGGTATTTTATATTGCTATGAATATTGGTATTGAAAAACAGTTGGGTATGACCTAAAGAATTATACCCTTTATGGGAACCAAGGTAAAACTTGGGGAACCCTTGGGAAGATATGTTGTCTTGTAAGCAAGTAGGTACATAAGATGGTTCTAGTAGGTAAGTATGTGTGTAGGTATTTAGGTGTTAGTGTTATACAAGTAAATAGGATGTAACTTAGATACATTATATTGGTATTAAAAAAATACCAATAGGGTATGACCTTAGGCAATACCAATTTTTTATATTAGTACCAAGTTTGGTGTGGGACCTTAGGTAATACCAAAAATATATCCTATTTTATTGTGACCATCACCAATACCAAATGTACACCAACCATATGCCAAGCAAAAATCAAAATTGAACCTAATACTAGTACCAAAACTAATAATGAATGTTTAAAAACAAAGTACCCAATATTATACCCATACTTGTCAAGTATGGAAAAGAAAAGAAAACATGTTTGTACCATGACCAATGTTGGGCATGTATATGGTTTTAACCTTCCATGTTAATCTAAATGAAATTTTAGAACTTATTTAGACTTTGTGTAAATGCAATGACCCAATTACACGATAGTGTAAATGCCTAACCTTGAACGTGTAAATGTAATTGATTTCTATTTACTGACTACATAAATCAATGCAAATTCATGTAAGTCCATGTGAATTTTTTGAAATAGAAAAATCCATTTAAAAAATGTCAACATAGGTGCTAGTGAACAAAATAGTCCCAAAGTTTCATTTTTATTAATGATGAGCCAATCAAAATGACTCATTGCCAAAATAATAATAACAATATACTTTGTAATGCACCAAATCAATTAAACTAATTAATCTAAATTACAATAGGTACCCAAACTCTTATAAAAACTTGCACCAAAAATGTTGATGAACAAAATTAATAATGAAAATTCAAGTTGATCAATGAGGTGGGGCAACATGCACCCAATACCATAATACCTTGATAACTTTGACACAAATTATATTACTTTTAGAAATGCTGAAATTTTCAACAATTTTTTTCTTTAAAAAAATTGTGAATTTAAAAATATATATTTTGAAATATTCTGAAAATATTCAATTTTCGAAATGGAATCTTTAAAAATAATTAATTATTCAACAAATATGTGTTGAAGTAGCCCTTGTTAACACAAGAGAAAAACCCCCATTTTTCAACCATGTTTTCAATACTTTTCAATTTTCATTTTAGTTGAACATAACATTTTCAATTACAAAATGTTTTTTTCAAAACTAATTTCTTCAACTATTTACTAGAAAATATTGACAATGTTTAATCAACCCTAACATGTAATTGAAAACAACAAACATGTGCCACTTTCTAGGCTAGCATTAATATATGCGAATGTTTTAATTGAAACTTGAAAGTGCTGCACCGTTTTAGTCAATGAAAGATTTTCAATTTATGGACGAATGTCATCCACCTTCATTAAAAGGCATGGACTAAACTAAACTAAGCTAGGTAGGTAGGTGTTGTGGCATTGACACATGTCGTTGGTGGGCTTCCATAAAAATGAAATAAGTATTGTGTGCCATGTATGGTAGGGAAATTTTTAAATTATATATATTGAAAAGATTGAATGGATTAATAATATCAAGTGACACTTGGCAAAATCTCAATTTTCTATTTTGATATTTAGTCATTGTTGACCTTGCACATGTGAAAATATCATTATTTTTATGACAAGATATATATATATTTAATAATGACACATGTATAACATATTCCAGATCGTGACAAATTATTTGTTGCCACATTGCGTTCAAGGATATGTTGATTGTGTTGTGCACAATTAGTTGAAATTTAGGTGATAAAAAAATAGATATCAAAATTTAATTATCGAAATATCATAATTTATAGTTGAAATTTAATCAACAAAATTTTGAATTATAGTCAAATTTATAAGATTATCCAAGCTAAAATGTGGAAAGAATACACCTACCTAAAATTAATTTTAAAAAATCAAATTACAATAGAAGCAATATATTATGGCTACACAATATCAATTAAGATTGCAAATCCTATAATGTCAATGTGATGAATGGTGTCCACACATGTCCACACATAGTTCAAAAACTTCACAATACACCATAAACAACCTTCAATTGCTTAATTTAAAAACTATGCAAGGAAGCATTATTCCCTGGCACATAAAAAATGGTCCCACTTACATTTCAAACATGCTAATGTTAATCAAATATTTGCTTGAACGCTTAAAACAATTTCCCATAAGGTGTTTGTCCTATGCCAATGCACTAACTTGATGTGGGCATGTTGTTTTGTTAGACCATGTTTCACGACTTGCTCTTGGTAACACACCTTGCATTTTTGAATTGAGGGAAAGGAAAGTTGCCATGAATGAAAAATAATAATAGGAGTCAATAATGCATCAAAAAAAATTGTGCATTAATTACAAATGCATTGAAAATCAATAAAAATTTGGAAATTAGTAATCAAGAATAAATAAGCCAATGATTTTTTAAAACTTGGAAGATGGAACAAATTAGACCCAAATAAATGGTAGAAATGGAACACATCTAAGTTCACTTTATACATAATTGACACAAAGTCAAAAATCTAATCAAACCCCATCAAAACATAGTTAAAATCTAGTCAAATCCATAATTTCAAATTTAAACAAAATAGAACTTCTCATTTTGTGCATTTTATAAAACAATTTTGAAATGATCGAATTATATTGTAATGGTTGCAACACCACAATAATTACTTGGAAAAAAAAAAAGATAAAAGATAAAAAACATGGTGAAAAGATTGAAAAATAACCAAAAATCTTTGCCTACCTACTTGAATGTTATTAACATACATTGATGGTTGAAAAGCTTCATAAGTTTGTCTCCTCACTACCCAAGTTATTGGTCTTGAAATGACGAAGAAAAAATTAAACCAATAAAAGTTCGAAGAATAACCTAGTCAAGAAAAAAAAACTAAAGGCAAGATGGTGGAAAACATGGTAAATAAAGAAAAGGAGAAATAATGTCGTGGTAAAGGGACAAGACTAAAAAAGAAGATAAGAGTATTTGAACATTTGCAATTATGAATGTGTCAAGTGTGATGGTGGCTTCAAAGCGCCATAAGCTTGGCTCTTCATGTTATCCACATTTACTTGTTTTGACACCGTATGGCCCTAATGTGCCTAATAACTAAAGAGTTCAAAAGAGTGCAACGTTTGAAAACAAGAAAAAATAACTTGAATATAATGAAAAAAATAAAAGCACTTAGAAATAAGTTAATAATGAAAATTTGAACCCCCAAAGTGAAAGACTTGAAGTTCCCCACATATAAATGCAAGGTGCATTCACTTAAAGAAATTCACACATTGAAAATTTCACGGGTTGAAATTTAAACACAAGTCGAGCTTAAGAAAAAGTAGTTCAAAAAACAAAATCAAACCAAAACAAAGGGAAAGATCAAACTTTGAATGGGAATGTAATATAAGGTGAAGTCTCATTGCACGGTTATAGTTGGGATGTTGATTAAATTTCAATTATGCACGTTAACATAGTTCCAACTAGTTTTTAACTTCAACAAATGCAATTCAAAATTTGAAGTTCCTACCACCATTGTTATATGTCATATGATGCATTCATCCATATTATATGTCACATTACCCATGAACATTCATTCATCCATATTATATGCCAAATTATTCATGAACATTCATCCATCCATTGATCTCCCAAGCCACCTCCTAAATAACATACAAGGTTCACCAACATAGTTAAGCCCTTGTTAAGCTAGGTTAACTTGCCTTGCCTAGATAACTACCCTAGTTTACCTAACTAGTTACCCTACCTAGTTTAACCTAGGTAGGTAGGTAAGTATGTAATAAGGTGTAAATTATGTAGGTAAGTGGGTAGGTAGTATGTAAGTAATAGTAGGTAGAAAGGCTACCTATTATCTACCTTACTTGGACATTACCTACATTTGCAGTAGGTATGTAAGCTACTTACTAACCTATTATCTACTTTCCTATTTGCCCTTACTTACACCCTATTTACATATACTTTGCAAAGTAAGGGCATGTGAACATTTTTGTTGGACATTTTTTAGTCATTGTAATAGCATTCACAATGACCTCATACCAAGACGTGTATGTTGTCTTATTGCTAAACGCTATGTTGCACAATTTCTAATCCACTTAAGATGTCGAATAACAAACCATTATAATGAAAGCTACAAACTTTGACAAATAAGTAACAAATTTATAGTAAAGTTGGAAACTAGTCGCAACATAGTTGTAACAAAGTCCTAATATAATTGAAAAAAAGTTGCATTAAAATTGAAGTACAATGAAAAGCATATGCAATATTTCATCCATCAAATTTCATTTTTCATCCATTCATAAGCAAGGTCCACTAGATTAGTCAAATGGTCAACATGTTGTGACATGGTCTGTCATTAGAAAATGGACTACTTGATTATATTTCAATTGGATTATTTTTTGTGTCGTAAAATATTTCAAAGGTTAGACCTCCTCCATGCTCAACATCATCAACCTACTAAATAAGTCAACAATTTGACTTATTTGAGGTGCCAAGCTATCCACATGGAAATTATAAAAATAAAAATAATTATGTAATTGAAATGAAATCAAAGATGACATGTAGTTGAAAATTGGTTGATAAAAAAAAAACCATTTTTTTCCTAGTGTAGTAGAATATATATGCACCCAAAATATTCCCCAATAGCACCATGGTTTAACCCATATCCTTTGCCCAAAAGTGTGGGCTTGTATTGTATATATTTGAGATAAAAAATAACATTTCCACATTGTTTTATTGATAATAAAAGCTTTTATTTGAAAAAATTATAAATACTAGGATTGTTTTGAGGGGCTTATCAAAGTGACATGTTACAAAAACAAAATGTTAAAGCTTTGGGATGCAACCACAACTAATTAATGTGAATTTCAAAACAATGTAATTGTTAAGGGTATTTGATATACACACTTACCTTGCCAAAAATATTTACACAAGGCCATGTAAATGTAATTAATTATTTTTGATATTTTCCCATGTAAATGTGAAAAATATTTTTGTACATGACGAACAAGGTAAATGTAAATGTCAAAAAAATTGAAATGAACGTAAATCATTTACACTTACCCAATTTTTACACATCAAGTATATGTGTGTAAACTTACCCTCCTAACATGTAATAGGACCAATCTAGTATGTTCAAAGCTCAATACCAGTCCAACACTTGTAGGTACCTCGGTGATTTCAAGTAGATGCATCTTGATAGCATGAAGGGCTAGCATGTAGTGGGTTGTGAACTTGTGAGCATGGAGGTGGTAAAAATGGAGGCTGAGCTAACCATGGTGATTAGCTAAGGTTTAAGATTTAGGGTTTAAAGTTTTAATGAAAACCGGATGAAAAAAAGCATTGGTTGCTATCCAACTGCTATCCATTGGCCTTGGTGCAACATTTGCTGTTGGTTCAATCCCACTTAAATGCCATTGAAAGTTTTGTTAACTGGGTCTGATATACTATACACAGAAAAGGGTTATAATATTAATGTAAAAAAATATACACAAAATATTCAGGGTTTGTGGAATAGCCCTGTCCTTGGCAATGGTTTTCTCTCAATTTGTGATGTAGCCAAGGTGGCAACCACCCATAAACTGATTTAGCCAAATTTGGCTACCCATTAACAAAATATGAAAGGAAACTTGAACCAAGTGTAGAAATCTGGTGACTTTTTTTACATTCTTTGAATTCTTTTCTAATTCTGACAATATCTTTTTTTCAAAAAACCATTGAATTTGCAAACCAATTTGAACATCTACTAAGTAAAAAAAACCAAAAAGCTCCCAAATGGGTTGGTCCCCAAACCCACCCTAATCAGCTTTTAAGGTTATCTAGATTGTTTCACTATAACACTATGCAGCAAGCATGCAAAACACAGCTGAATTGTTAACTCAGCAATAGAGAAAATCCCGTGCATGTTTCATAAACCAGACAAATTCAAAAGCCCCCCAAATCTGTGCATGTTTTCCAAAGAGCTCCATGAAAATCTTCAAGACTCAAGCCTTAGGGTTTAAGGTTTAGGGTTACATGGGAGGAGAGATTGCAAACGAAGGCCCTTATTGGAAGGCTATGTGTCATGCACATCCCACATTGTTCACATGCACTTTGTGATACACAATTGCACCATATACACGAATTTGTGATCCCAAGTGAATACATGAGAAGGAGAGTAATTTTAGGAGTCCCAGGAACATTATCATTTCAATTCTGAGGAGCCCATGGAGAGCTGCAGACTATATATCATCAATAAGGAGATATGAATATATACAACATTCAATCAAACATTGCACACTAAGTAAGAACCAGGAACAATAGATTTACTTAGTTTGGATAAGTACAGACATTGATCGTTGAATCAGGCAAACAAACTAGAAAAATTCTACAAGGATAAACACACACTGCTTTATGCTGGTTTTCCACGTTGGGGTTCATGAGAACAGTTCTCGGGTGCAAGTAATAAGCTAAAGGGTAAGAGCAAGCAAGCAAGCAAGCAATCTACAATTCTCTTCACACAAGGAACGGAGCTTGAGACTTTAGAGGAGCAAGAGATACGATGGTTTTTAGGGGACTTTCACATATGAATTGACAAGGGAGACCAAGTTTTGCTTTGGCAATTGAGGAAGGGGAAAAAATAGAAGGCAGTTTATTACTTAACTCTTTTGGTGCTTCAATTGTTACTGACAAGTTTCTTGACGATAACAGCAGTGTATCGACCCTGATGCTCAGCAAGAGCAAGTTCTGTGTCAGTGGGAGTTTTGGTGCCATCACCAACAAATGTTCCAGCTCCATATGGTGATCCACCGCGAGGCTGTTCCAATGAGAACAAATCTGCACCAAATGTATAGCCAATAGGCACAAAAAGCATTCCATGGTGTGTGAGCTGCGTGATTGCTGTCCACCTGCCCATTTGAGACAAATCCATGTGACATGAGTGAAGAAGCAACATTGCAAAGATTTCCAAAATTTTTGAAGGAAAAATAAAATAAAATAAGATAATTAATAATTAATAAAATCAGTAACAACAACCAAGCATTCTTCAACAAATTTCAACTTGAAATGAAATAAGAAGGGGAAGTTTCTTGGGTGTTTCTTCTTACGCAGTGGTCTCCTGACCGCCACCTTGACTGCCTGTGCTGGTAAAAATTCCTGCTGGCTTGCCAGCAAGCGCCCCAGTTTGCCAAAGGGCACCAGTGCTATCGAAGAAGGCTTTCATTTGAGCATTCATGGAGCCGTATCGAGTAGGAAAACCGAATATAATTCCATCTGCATCTGCCAATTCTGCTGGTGATATGATGGGAATGGATTTATCTTTGGCTGGTGCACTCATTTTCTCAAGCACTTCAGGCGATAGGGTTTCTGGGACTTGGTAAAGCACGGCCTCCACTCCTTCCACCGAATCTGCTCCCTCTTTTACTTTCTTGGCCAATGAGAGCACATGGCCATACGTGGAGTAGTACCTGTAAGATGCCCAAAAATCAAAAGAGAAAGCCATATGTTCAGGTTGGGGACAACCCTAGTTGACATATCACCACTGATGTGCAGTGTACCTACTGATTGATGCAACAAATGGATTCACTTTTGTGCTAAGATTTGATGGCTGAAGTTATGTCTACAGAGTACGAAATTAGAAAATAAGAACCCAAGAATCAAACTGTTCCAAAAACTTTTTTGGAACTATGGGTGGAGGAGGAGGAGGAGGAGGAGGAAGAGGTTAGGTTATAGAAGAAGCTCTAGAAAATCCTAGAATCTCACACTGAGTCAAGTCAGTCAGGAGCAAACTGAAAGCAGATCTGGGTGGAGAAACTAGAACTGAAATTCAAGCTCAAATCCTCTGCAAGAATTTAACAACTCATCAGGAAGAGAAAACTCACACAATGAAGAGTTTGACTTTGTGGGTTGTTGGGTTCAAGGATGCTGCCACTTCTTCAGTGGGTGGAGCTGTAGTTGAAGAAGCTACTGGTTTTTCTTCTTCAAGCTGCAAGTCTGAGTTGTTGGTTTTGGCCTCCTCCTCCTGCTGCTCCTCCTGAGTGTTGGGAGTTGTTGCAGTAGCTGGTGCTGCTGCTGTGGTGGTGGAGGGACCCCCCCCTGCATTCTCAGTTGGGGCTTTCTTCTTGGATAGAAGACCCTTGCTTCCGATACATCCTGCTCCCTTCCCCATCTCCTCTCACCTCACCAATTCTTTACTACCATAAAACCCACTCAAAGAAATATCTCTCTCTCTTTCTGGGACACAATCTGAAGCTGCTGGATCTCACCTAAATGTAAAGCTCAATCTTTCTCTCAAAACAACTATGGATGTTTTTTCAGGGAAGATATCTCAAAGCTCAAAGCTTGGGAAATGAGATTGAAGGTCAACTCTCTCTCTCTCTCTCTCTCTTTACCCAGTTTTTGTGGGTGATGATGATGCAAGAATGAGATCTTTCTTGAGTGCTTGGGTCAGTCTCTCCTTGAATCTAGCAAGCCTTTTGGAGTTTACCCAAAAAGGTGATTAGTAGGGATGTCCGGAGCTTGTAAAACACACAAACAAGCTTTGTTTGTGACCCTAAAAACTAAATCTTTGAGACAAACATTCTCCTGCCAAGTGCTCAAAGAATTTGCAAAAACTACTACTCCCACATACCTACTTGAGCTTATGACTTCTATGGAATTCTCACCACACTCTACCTACCTCTTCTCCCCACCCTCTACTCTCACACACACACTTTCTCTCTCTCTCTCTCTCTCTCTCTTCTTTCCAGATCAACATCTTTGGACATGTCCTTAACTTACTTACCACCAAAATTCACTTTGTTATTATTCATTCATAAAACTTTGGGTTTGTGTTTTTTTGGGGGGTCATTTTTTCTTTCACAAAACAAACTTTCTAGAAGTCAAATTCCCACCCCACCACTAACACCAGGTGAGTTGAGTAATAACCTCACTAGGAAACATCACCAGAAAATTCCATTCCTTTTATCCTATTGATTGTGAATTTGTTTTCTTTTTTTTAATAAAAAACTCTCAAGGAAAAAATTCAGGTTTGGTGTTAAGTTAGAATAGGGTAACTAGGCACACCCAAGGCGGGCCTGATTCCAATAATGCCCAACTTAGGGTATTACATGGCCTAAAAATCAACAATTTGTGTGTGTGTGTGTGTGTGTTTTGCCTTGTAATTTTTGTTATTGGGTTTCATTTTATTGTTGGATTTTGGATTTTTCCCACCATAATATCATACATTTTGTTATCATCTTTCATATTGCACCAAAGTGCTCCCAAAGTGATCCCAAATTTAGAACATTCCCCCCCCTAAAGGTTTAGGGTTTTATTAACCGAGTTAGTTTTTTCTTCCTCATGGTTGTGCACAACTTGATGAATTTCTTTAATAATAAAATACTGCAAGTGTTAAATTCTATTGGCCTATTTTTTTTTTTAATAGAAAATTTATAGCTCAGCCCACTACATTATTAACCAAGCTTCTTCTTCCTTGAGATTGTTGTGCACAGCTGGATCAATTCCTTTAATTGAATATCATAAACCCTAAACCCTAAATACAAGCTTCTTTTTTTTTGGGGGAGGGGGGTGCATGTAGCATGCTTTTATTTTGGGGACGGAAGCATACTTAGGCTACTATGTTGAGGATTGCCCCATGTTACAAAAATATTGGTGATAGGCCAATCAAATAGCTCCTTCTGAGACCCCCAAAAAAAAATGTGGGGCCACCCCCTTAATGGAAGATTTGATTGGAGGCATCTTGATTATTCCACATCCCCACAACATCCCACACCCAAAGCTTCTTTTTCAATCAATTAATTATTTATTTTTGGCAATGGGCTTTTTTGCCATTTTTCTAATTGACCCACCACCTAAAAAAGAATTTCTCACTTTTGAATATTCCCAAAATAAAATATTGATTGTCCTTCTTTTTGACCTCACCATATAGTTTACAGAGCACCACGACTTTGGGCAAAGGATAAAAGACAAAAGTGTGATACCATTGAGTACAACTTGAAAAACACATTGGGAACATCATAAGAACCAATGAGAACACAATGAGAACTTGTGGGCAACACATTGGGAACATCATAAGAACCAATGAGAACACAATGAGAACTTATGGGCAACACATTAGGAACATCATAAGAACCAATGAGAACACAATGAGAACTTATGGGCAACACATTGGGAACATCATAAGAACCAATGAGAACACAATGAGAACTTACGGGCAACACATTGGGAAACCATATGCATCGAGAACACCAAGCTCCCAAAATTTCACAAACACAGACTTGGGCTCCTCGAGGAAAAAAAATTTGGGTCCCTTGGTTGCATGCTGCCTCACCTCATTGGCTGGGTAGAATAGAAATTCCTACTCATGACTCACCATTTGGGAGAGTAGGTTCTTTTTGCTACATTTTGGTTATTGAGCAAAGCAACACCATATCTTTTGCCACATTCAAAACAAGCCATGGTTAGATGAAATAAGTGCAAGAATCATGCATGGCTTGAACACAAATTTGATACTACTAGGGTATGAATTTTTGCCATTATTTTTGACAATCCGATTCTCCTTTAGTGCAATTTACTTCACAAGAGTTTAAATTCCTATTGATACACAATCCAACATTTCATTAACATGATTCCTTGTGAGAGAAATTGATAGAGAATACAAACAATTTGAGAGTGAACTAGTTCGAGAAGCCAGTTAAGGGATTTGTGGTTTCTATATTGGAGTGATCTAACAAGTAACTCACTCTTTGAACATTGTCTTTGTTCACCTTGCACCTTATAGACATCGCACCAACAAAACATTGCCAATGTCTCTCAACACTACTAGAACACTAGAGGATGATGAAGAAGTTTTGCAATGGTTCTTGAACCTTTAGAGGTTATTACGTGGTGATCGAACTCTAAAAAGAGGGGTGCAATGAGGTGTGATGGCTATTGGATTAAACTTTGGGGGATTTATTGATATGTAGGGAGCCAATGCATGATTTGATAATACCATACTACGGTGGTAGCTTCAACATTAATTATATTATTTTGAAAAATGTTAAAAATTTTGAAAAAAAATCTTCATAAGAAAAAAAAAAGTGAAAGAAAATAAAGAAGTTTTTGAATTTTTTTTGAATATTCTAATTTTCATCCTGGAAATTTCAAAATTAATTAGCATTTGACAAACATATGTTTCATGTCTATCTAGTACATGGCTAAAGAATAGTCGGTGTAGCAAAATCACACAAGTTGGCCGACTTTTTCCCATGCTTGCCCAAGGACGTGAGGGATAAACCTGGGAAGGGGGTGCAGGGTCTAGGGTTTTGAGATTGCAAGCAAACCCTGTTCACCTGAAGGGGGCCCGATGATGTATTTTCTGGATACATGTGTGGTTGGCATGCACAGCTCAAGCTTTATAGAGCCCGTTGGCTTTTTGGGTGCATCATGAAATTGGTTCTAGAAAAATGATTTGGAGAAAAAGGATAGATGAAAAAAAAACCCGGAAGTAACTCTCTATTCAAAGGAAAATGGAAAGTGTCACAAAGGATACAATAACAAAAATCACAAGAGAAAACCCACTAAAGACATTTAGTTCATTATGTCAAATACATGAGCTAATTCACCAATGCAATTTATATATTTGTCAAATTAAATTAAATTGAAATGTGTTGTTCCAAATAGTGCATAATATCCCTAGCAATACAAGAGAAACCACTCTCCATTGCACAAAAAAAATTGGAGAGCGAGTGGGGGGGGGGGGGGCCTTCCCTAAGCTTTAATTTATTATCCCTCTTTCTTTATAACCAACTAAGGGGGGGGATTTTGGGTTTTGGGCTTTTGGGGCCACCCACAAAAATCA